>ENA-ORDI01000049-ORDI01000049.1-marine-metagenome-genome-assembly--contig:-NODE-49-length-73602-cov-5.071241_pt1 | contig 73602 bp, 65 predicted proteins | sample MGYA00248628_ERZ508525 | MGnify/ENA primary metagenome ERZ508525 (study PRJEB26195, sample SAMN05422138) | marine metagenome | isolation source: East of Porto Seguro, South Atlantic Ocean | place: Atlantic... | reverse complement strand
ATTTCCTCCGAAAGCTCGAGATCACCAAAGGCCCATAATTCAAACTCCTTAGCTTTCAAGGCGATAGTGTGATCTGGGGGTGCCGCACTGTGTCCAACACCGTCTGTGATCTGCATACCGATAACACCACACTTGATATCATAATATTTCTTTCGCTCTGCCCATGGGCTAACACCACGCAGAATCTGTTCTACGATGTTGAGCGGGGTTGTAGCTAAGAACTCTTCACGACCTCGAGGGAACTTTATATTTTTTTCAAGCTCAGTGAAAAGATAACCATTACCGCTCCCTGCAATCTCGTGAAGCGATCGTCCTACTCCCGCTAAATAACCCTGCGTACTCAAAACACCTGACACATCCAAACCACCCTTCAGCTGTGGCGGTAGCAGGTCAAGATCTAAATGTTTCCAATCATAGAAATAGTTCGCGGGAGGTGGGTCTACCCGCGTATCCAGATCAAGTTGCACTTCCAGGTCACCACCAGCTGATATGCCCTGCAACTGGAAATTGACCAAACCGTTCAGAGAATTCACCTTTAGTGTGAAATCCGTGACTTCGTAGTTGCGTCGCAGTAGGTGGTCCGTAGCAAATTCCAGATCAACATCATAGCTATCCGCCCATACTAGCGGTATCTCTTCATCTCCAAACAGATACTTCTTTTCTTTCTTCGGAAAAAGATCGTTCAGATTGAAATATTCGGACGCCAGTCTCCCGTCAAATTTCTGTCGATGACTATCTGTCTCATTCAGCGAATAGGATATTTCCCCACTGATGTTGTTGCGACCTAATTTCACCTTAAGCTCTGTCACCAGTAGAGTCTCGCCATCCGTTCTGACGGTCGCCTGCGCCTGTAACGGCATGTCTCCCTGCAATGAAACTGGAAGCAGAGCTGACACCTTGGACAAACGATCCACCTCGAACTTCAGCTCAAGCTGCGAACCTATCTTCCACTGCTCCCCCCAGACCCCTTCTGCCGTCAACTGACCGAGTTTTTCGGACTGAAGGTTAACTGATCCTTTAATTGACTCGTGTGTGTCCGTTGCACGGCTAAACTCGCCTGTCACCTGCAACCGGCCCATGGGCGGCAACCCAACACCTGTGATCTGACGCAATTCGTGAGGACCTTCCGCAGTCAGCACAAAACTGGCGCTGAATCCGGTCTTGTCATCAAATGTTTCAAACTCACCAGCGAACTGAGCAGCCAGAGATTTAGTCAGCAACTCGCCCTGTACCCTCAGCGGCAACGCTCGCTTACTGGAGGGGCGTACCTGTAACTGAATCTGCGCGGGTTCGTGATAATCCCCCGGCCCGCCATAGTGTTCAATCAGCCGGCCCAGTTCAGCCACATCGAGATTAAGATCCCACATCGGCCGCGGCGTGTGCATTAAATTGATCAGGCTACCGGTAAACCGGCCGCTAAGCCCATCACCGGAAATCTGACCCACCAGTCCGGACAGTCGAGCCTCATTGCCGTCAAAATCAAACCAGCCCGTGACACTGGCCCCCAGCTGGGGGGGTATCGGCCATTGTATTCCCCAGGCTTGGGCAAGCACAGCAATGTCTTCAGTGTGGCCTTCGAAATTCAGTGCCAGTTGTAACTGCTCGTCCAACCCGTCAACCCGCCCACTGCCGCTGACTTCCAGTTGTGGAGAGTTGATCGCCACATTCACGATCTCTATGCCACAGCTGCTATTGGCGCAGGTGAGAACTCCATTTGCGCGGGCGGTTGCATCGACGGGGAACTGTCTACCCAGACTGTCTGCAAGGCTTCGAACACTTCCTGTTCTTGCGGTGAACCCAAATTGGCCTTCGAAACTGTTTTGCAACAGGTCAAACTGACCTGTGCCCTCGAGTGTCAGATCTGTCGTGTCAAAAGAAGCAGAAAGATCACTCAACCGGTAGCCTTTGTAGTTGCCGTGTAAAGCGCCCGTCACCTGAGCGCTGCCGCTTAAGGGCACCTCAAGTTTGAATTGCCTCAACAGTTCTGTCAGCTTGTCCGAGGTCGCCTCTATATTGAGTGCAAGATCGGGGCCGTCGGCTAAGCCCAGATGACTCACATTACCTGTCAACTGGATGCCCAGACGCGGGCTCTCTCCAATAAGCATAATCTGGCCAAGGTGGAAATCGCCCGGCTGCCCGGACAATATGCCCTGACCCGAGACACGGACATCAGTCAGCACATCAAGGCTCATGAGTGCCGCTAATTCCTGAAGGCTCTGATTCTTCATCTGTAGACGCAGCTCACCTATTGAACGGTTTCGTCTGACGTTGGCCGGCACTAGATCCAGATCACCCTGCGCTGTGAAGTTCAACGGTTGTGCTGTCGTGGACAACCGGACCGATTCCAGTCGGAGATCCCGTCCTGGGCTTCCGACCAGGTGACCGGTTGCATTCACCGTACCACTGAAAATCGCGTCGTTCTGCCACGGCAAGCCGGGCAATAGATCAGTCAGATTTCTTTCCAGGCGTCCTGTCGATACCTCGAGATACAGATCAGCGTTAGACGCTGTTCGCAGATTGTTGACCGCGCCAGAGACGCTGCCACTTACACCGTTGCCCACGAACGTCAGATTGACCGGCGCCAGCTGATCAGAAACCAGCCCGTTAAGAGACCCCAGTGCACCACTCACCTCAATAGCGTCTCCGGCATAGCTCAGTTGCCCGCTGATCTGACCCTTTTGATTTTGACCCTCACGTGGCAAAACATAGACCAGCGTATCGACTCGTATTTCCCACGGGTCTGCCTCAGCGCCAGACCCGTAAGTGAGACTGCCGTCCACCACCGATACACGACTGACCGGAAGCGGTAGAACCGGCACTGTTAGTCCTCGATCAGACTCCCAATTAGGACGACCGTTGGGGTCGACTTCCAACTGCAGGGTTGGCCGCTCCAGCAAAATCTCGCGGATTAGCAGTCGTCCTCCTGCAAGAGCTCCCATATCCAGTTCAAATCGGACGTTCTCTACTGTCAGAAAATGTTCCTGATAATTGCCGGCAGGATTACCCACAACCAAGCCTCTGACCTCTAGCCGAACTGAGGGGAAAAGACGGGCCGACAGACCCTGGTCAATGGACACTGGTCGATCGATGGCTTCGCTTATCTGTTGTGCCACAGCATCGCGATAGCGGTTCCAGTCAGCCCACTGAATAATGGACGCCAGGAACAGTACGAGGCCACAGAAACAAACAACCACCCACCCGATTACTTTAACGAGCCGCAAGAAGTCTGTTCCCTGTGTATGATTCGCCTTTCGGAGAACGCATTGCGCGACCCTAACACAAAGCGCACTATCGTGGGTTCGGAAAGCGCACCTGACGGATATATCCGGTTACAAAATGACAATGTCAACTTTACAGCTCAGCCACACAGCACAAAAACTTGAAAAACGACTTCGTCGCAACGTTGGAAGAGCCATACAGGACTACAACATGATTGAAGAAGGTGATCACGTCATGGTCTGCATTTCCGGTGGCAAGGATTCTTTCTCACTGCTGGATATCCTGTGTCGACTGAAAATCAGAGCACCGATTGACTTCCAGTTAACCGCTGTCAATGTTGACCAGAATCAACCTGGATTTCCAACTGAACTACTCGAAGTTTACCTGCAGGGGCTGGGGGTTGATTACCGAATTATCGATCAGGATACCTACAGTGTCGTCAAGAATATCGTCCCCGACGGTAAAACAATGTGCGGCCTGTGTTCACGACTTCGCCGGGGAATACTGTACAGCTTTGCACAAAGCCAGGGGATGACAAAAATCGCTTTAGGCCATCATCGAGACGATATTGTTGAAACACTTTTCCTCAACATGTTTTTTGGTGGTCGACTCAAAGCAATGCCACCAAAACTGTTGAGCGACGACGGAAACAATGTGGTCATCCGCCCATTGTCCTATTGCAGTGAAAAAGACATCGCACAATACGCCCAGCTGAAAAAGTTTCCGATTATTCCGTGCAATCTTTGTGGATCACAGCCGAACCTCCAGCGCCAGACTGTCAAACGAATGCTCGCTGACTGGGAACACCAACACCCCGGTCGGTCAGCGACCATATTCCGAAGCGTCACGAGCATCTCACCCAGCCAGCTCGCCGACACGAGTCTTTTCGACTTTGCCAGACTCGGGGCTCGTCACGGGCCCAAAACATGGCTACCCGAAGGGAACACAATTGATATAGAGAACGCCAGGCTATGAATGAATCAGAATTCAATAACGGGCTACTAGAGTTTCTAGCTGACTCACCCACACCTTTTCATGCAGTGAAACAACTGAAGCAGCTGTTGACTGCTCAGGGGTTTGAACAACTTGCAGAGGACAGCAGCTGGTCGCTTAAACCCGGAGGACGTTACTTTGTTGTTCGAAATGGCTCGTCGATCGTGGCGATCAGAACGGGCCCTGTTCATCCTACTGATGGGGGACTGAGGCTGATCGGCACCCACACCGACAGCCCTTGTCTGAAGATCAAACCCGCACCCGAGATCAGCCGTCAGGGCTTTTTGCAGCTGAGTGTAGAAATTTACGGTGGGGTCCTGCTCTCACCCTGGTTTGACCGAGACCTGTCCCTGGCCGGCAGAGTCACTTGCCGTATGGAAAATGGAGAGATCAACAGCCTGCTGACCGACTTTCGACGCCCTGTGGCGACAGTACCGAGTCTCGCCATTCATTTAAATCGAGATGTACATAAAAACAGGACCATCAATCCACAAAAAGAAGTGGTTTTACTGGTGAGCTCAGGTGACGGCGACAGCAGAAGTTTTCGACAACTGCTTCTTGACCAGATCCAGCATGAGCACGCCAACATACCCGTTGCCGAGGTCCTGGATTACGAAATCAACTGTTACGACGTGCAACCACCTGCGGTGATCGGGCTAAATGATGACTTCATCGCCGCCTCAAGACTGGACAACCTTTTGAGTTGTTATGCCGCTTGCCGAAGCATAATCGACGCCTCTGGAGAAACCACCGCCGTGATGGTCTGTAATGATCACGAGGAGGTTGGCAGCCTGTCGGCCAGCGGTGCCCAGGGCCCGTTTCTGCGTTCCACACTCGAACGTCTATGTGGGAATTCAGAGACGATGAACAGAGTCATGGACTTGTCCATGTTGCTTTCCGTTGATAATGCGCATGCGGTGCATCCTAATTACGAAGACAAGCATGACCCACAGCACCGGCCTTGCCTCAACGGTGGTCCGGTCATCAAATACAACGCTAACCAGAGATACGCGACTAACAGTGAAAGTGCAGCGCTGTTTCGTAATTTATGCCAAACCCTTGATATACCCGTTCAACAGATCGCCATGCGAAGCGATATGGCGTGTGGCAGTACTATTGGACCAATAACGGCGGCGGAACTGGGCGTCGCAACAGTAGATATCGGATCCCCGCAGCTGGCCATGCACTCGGTGCGCGAACTCACGGGGCGCAACGATCCAACGCTACTCTACCGCGCGCTTAAAGGCTTCCTTGATCAACCGTCACTGTGGTGCTGATGTACATCAGCTCAGTACCTTACTGAGACTGACTTACCATGTAGTCGACCGCCGCCTTGATGTCATCGTCACTCAGATGAACGAAACCACCCTTGGCAGGCATCACACCCGTCTGTCCTTGAAATCCCTGAATCGCATGCTCATACACCACCTCAATGCCCTGCGCAATACGGGCGACCCAGGCTTCTTTGTCGCCCAGTTTAGGTGCGCCGGCAGCACCGGACATATGACAGGCCATACAGCCACTGTTGTAGACTGCTTGTCCGTCAGCGCTAACACCTGCTGTCCATGCAGCTGAACCCATCATCACTGAGGCCAGCATCAGCACTTTGGTAAATTTCATCTAAAGCTCTCCAGGGGTTTATCTATACCAGGGAAGTGTATCGCGCAACCTGCAAGAGTCGTAACTCAAATTTGTGTCGGTACTTTGATTGCGCTCAGGTTTTCTAATCCAGATCCGCCAGACCCTGGCAACGGCACGGGTATCCAGTTGCCCAATTGCCCAGCGTCAGCGGGATTGATCAACGGCACAGCCTATAAGACTGACTGACATCCAGCCGTCGCGAACACATCATTGGAGATTGATTAATAGTGGTTTATTATTATAAAATAATTATTTAATAAAGTTATTATATTACTATAACTCCTTAGTATTTCTGAACTGAACATCCGGCCAGCGCTCCATGGCCAGATGTAAATTAGCCAGATTCGGTGCGATATAGGCCAGATCTCCACCCGCATCCAGTGCCAGATTCTGTCGAGCTTTTCTCTGAAACGCTTCAAAATCAGACTTTTTATCGCAGGCAACCCAGCGGGCGGTTACCACCTGCACCGGTTCAAAGCTGCAGTCCACACCATATTCATGTCGCAGGCGATGTACGACCACGTCAAACTGCAGGATTCCGATCGCGCCCAGGATCACATCGTTCGACGCCAGCGGCCTGAACACCTGGGTCGCACCCTCTTCGCTCAACTGGTCCAACCCTTTATGCAGCGCCTTTGCCCGCAAAGGGTCACCGAGCCGCACCCGCCGAAAAAGCTCAGGGGCAAAATTGGGCACACCGGAAAACTTCAGAGTCTCCCCCTCGGTAAACGTGTCACCGATCTGGATAGTACCGTGGTTGTGCAAGCCGATGATGTCGCCTGCGTACGCCGACTCCGCCGACTCACGCTTTGAAGCCAGAAAAGTGATGGCCCTGTGAATCGGCGTGGTCCGGTTTGCCCGGACTTGATGAAGCTTGATACCCGGCCGATAAACACCGGAATTGATGCGCAGAAATGCTACCCGATCATGATGTGATGGATCCATGTTAGCCTGAATCTTGAAGACAAACCCGGTGAATACCTGCTCACTGCTGTCGACTTCTCGAGAACCGGCATCCCGAACTCCCGGGCAGGGCGCGTAGTCTACAAAACAGTCAATCAACTCGTCAGTACCTTCACCGGCAAGTGCTGAACCAAAAAAAACAGGCGTTAACCGCGCCTGCAGATAAGCCTGGAGATCGAAAGTGTTGCTGGCTCCAGTCAGCAATTCGATCTCCTCCCGCAGGCGATCAGCATCTGCACCAATCGCGTCGTCCAGATCATGATTTGAAATTCCGCAGATTGTTCTTTCACCGGCTACTGAATTTCCTGATTTTCTTTCAAATAGGTGAATGCTGTCATCGTAAAGTCGGTAGACCCCACAAAAATGGCGACCGGTCCCCACTGGCCATGTCATGGGTGCGCACCGAATTCCCAACACCGACTCTACCTCGTCCAGCAGTTCTACCGGATCCCGACCTTCCCGATCGAGCTTGTTGATGAATGTCATGATCGGTGTGTCACGCAGCCTGCACACCTCCATAAGCTTGATGGTTCTGTTTTCTACGCCCTTTGCTGCATCAATTACCATCAGTGCGGAATCCACCGCCGTCAAAGTCCGATAGGTATCCTCCGAGAAATCGGCATGCCCTGGCGTGTCTAACAGATTGATGACATGTTCACGATACTCAAACTGCATGACTGAAGACGTTACGGATATCCCTCTTTCCTTTTCCATCTTCATCCAGTCTGAAGTCGCATAGCGTCCTGTCTTACGGGCTCGCACCGTACCCGCAGCCTGAATAGCGCCACCGTAGTGAAGAAATTTCTCCGTCAGGGTCGTCTTCCCCGCATCGGGATGCGAGATGATGGCGAAAGTCCGCCGACGATTAACTTGGTTTACGTGTTCATCCATGACTCAAGCCAGCAAGGGCGTGAAAAAGCGCGAATTATAGCGAACATCGAGCCATCGGGGCCTCCGCTGGTGGTTCTAGCCAGCGCTTTCCCCGAAAATCCTTCAGAACCTTGTGGCCTCGACAGAACCATCTCCGGTTACAGCAACCAACCCGGGGAAACGCCGCAGGATGTTCTGATTCCCGGTTGCCAGGCATCCAGTGACAATGACTCTCCCGTTTTCGTCTAGTGCTTGGGTTATCGCCTCCAGGGATTCTTCAACGGCAGCCTCGATAAAGCCGCAAGTATTGACCACCACTATGCTCGCATCTGAATAACTGTCTGAAAGGGCATAACCCTCAGCATGCAGCTGGGTCAGAATCCGCTCAGAATCAACCAGGGCCTTGGGACAACCAAGACTGGCAAACGCGACCCGGGGGATTTCCCATCTTTTCAGCGCACCGTTGAGACAAGCCTCAGCCGCGCAGTTCCCGTCGTATCTGCATCTTCTGAAGAATCGTCGTGCCTATTTCTTCTATCGACATCTGGGTCGTATCTGCAAACGGAATAGCTTGGTGCCGAAATACTGCCTGGCCCTGCGCCAGCTCATATTCACACTGTTGCCGAGATGAATAACGGCTATTCGGTCTGCGCTCCGAACGAATCTGGCAAAGGCGGTCTGAATCGATGGTGAGTCCAAACAAACGGCCTCGAAACGGCCGCAGAATAGCCGGCAACACACCATCGCTAAAATCTTCTTCAGTCAGTGGGTAATTGGCGCAAAATAGACCGAATTGAATCGCCAGATACAAACAGACTGGGGTTTTACCGGTTCTCGATACGCCCAAAATGATGAGATCCGCCTTGTTATAGTCGTCGATACTGACACCATCGTCACAGTCCATCGCATAATGGACGGCACGGATACGAGAGGTGTAGCGATCCCGGTTGACCACACCATGACTGTGGCCGATTTCATGGCTCGACTCCAACTGCAATTCCTTCTCTAACGGCTTAAGAAAAGTTCCAAATAAATCAACGAAAAAGCCGCGGGCACGCCGAATACCTTCAAACAACTGTGGACTGATAAAAGTGGCAAAGATCAGGGGTCTCGCCGTGTCATTGTCAGCCACTTCGTTAATCTCGCGAACCGCGTCTACCACCTTTTCAGGAGTGTCCACAAATGGCAGGGCTCTTGTGTGAAATATCACGTCTGGAAACTGGGTCAATAAGCTGTGACTCAGGATCTCTGCGGTGATCCCGGTCCGGTCGGACACAACAAATACGGTTCTTTCGGGCAATTCGGTCTAGCCTCGCAACGGGTCTGTCGAGCAGAATAGACCCTGGCCGACAAGTTACTGGTTCTGCTCCAGCCAGCTGCTGAACAACATTGAAGCGGACTGGCCACATAATATTGTCTAACAAATGGTGTGCAAGTGAAAGAATACATTGCCTGGCTCGACCAGATAAGCCTGGATGATGTGAGCCGCGTTGGCGGCAAAAACGCATCATTGGGCGAGATGATTTCCAGCTTGTCTTCTGCCGGGATTCAAGTCCCGGGGGGATTTGCGACCACTGCCCATGCATACCACAATCATCTGGCGACCTCCGGACTGAAGGATCAAATTGAAACAGCCCTGGCTCAACTGGACGTCAGCAATGTGAAACAGCTGGCCGAGGTGGGTGCCACAATCAGAGAGTGGCTTACAAACGCACCACTGCCAGGTGATCTGGAAGATGCGATTGAAGCCGCCTACCGGAAATTAGGGACTTCAGCTGACACCCCTGTCGCCGTGCGGTCTTCTGCAACCGCTGAGGACCTGCCCGACGCATCTTTTGCTGGCCAGCAGGAGACTTTTCTCAACGTTCGAGGCATAACACACGTGCTGCCAGCTGTCCGCGAAGTATTTGCATCGCTTTTCAACGATCGGGCGATTGCTTATCGGGTCCACCAGGGCTACGACCATAGTGAAGTGGCTCTATCAGTTGGCATACAACAGATGGTTCGCAGTGATCTTGGATCAAGTGGTGTGATGTTTACTCTTGATACCGAATCTGGTTATGACGATGTCGTGTTTATCACGGCCTCATGGGGGCTTGGTGAAACCATAGTGCAGGGCGCCGTGAACCCAGATGAGTTCTACGTACACAAACCCACTTTGCTTGCCCAGCGACCAGCTATCCTTCGCCGGAAAATCGGCAGCAAAGCCAGCAAGATGATCTATGCGGACGACTCTGCATCCGAGACCACACGTGTAATTGAAACAACAGCAACCGAGCGACAGCGCTTTTCCCTGTCTGATGAGCAGGTCGAAGAACTGGCACACCAGGCGATTCGAATAGAACAGCACTACGGTCGCCCTATGGACATTGAGTGGGGTCTCGATGGCGAAACGCACGAGCTGTGGATCCTCCAGGCACGGCCGGAAACGGTAAAAAGCCGTGTAACACAACAGTCACTGGAGCGATATCATCTTAAAGAGACAGCTCCAGTGCTGTCTGAAGGTCGCAGCATTGGCCAGAAAATTGGCAGCGGCACTGTCCGGGTTGTGACATCCATCAGTGAACTAGATGCAGTAAAAACGGGTGACATTCTGGTGACTGATATGACCGATCCAGACTGGGAGCCGGTCATGAAACGAGCAGCAGCAATTGTCACCAACCGGGGCGGCCGTACCTGCCACGCGGCCATCATCGCCCGGGAGCTCGGTATTCCAGCCGTTGTCGGCTGCGGAGATGCCACACGACAACTCTCTAAAGTCAGCACTGCCACTGTCAGCTGTGCCCAAGGGGATACAGGCTATGTTTATCAGGGAGAACTGAAATTCGAGATCGAGACTGTCCACCTCGGCGATATGCCCGAACTGCCCTTCAAAATCACCATGAATATCGGCAATCCCGACCGGGCTTTTGATTTTCAGAAACTGCCGAATGCAGGTGTGGGTCTGGCGCGTTTAGAGTTTATCATCAACAATACCATTGGCATTCATCCCAAGGCCCTGCTCCACAGTGACCAGGTATCTCAGGACGTCAGGGATCAGATCAAGGCCGCGTCAGCCGGTTATGCTGACCCCGTAGACTTTTTTGTACGCAAGCTTGCCGAGGGCATCTCTACGATTACAGCCGCCTTTTCCCCACATCCCGTGATCGTTCGGTTGTCCGACTTCAAATCCAATGAATACGCAAATCTCATCGGCGGTAGTACCTTTGAACCCCGTGAGGAGAACCCAATGCTCGGTCTGAGAGGCGCATCTCGATATCTAGACGCGAGGTTTCGCGAGTGCTTTGAACTAGAATGCCGTGCCCTCAAATATGTTCGTGAGGAGATGGGGCTAACAAACCTGTGGATCATGGTGCCATTCGTGCGCACGGTGGTGGAGGCAGAACAGGTGATTGCCTTGCTGGCAGAAAATGGTCTGAACCGCGGTCAGAATGATCTTCAGATTATTATGATGTGCGAACTGCCATCAAATGCACTCCTCGCAGAATCGTTTCTACAGCATTTTGACGGTTTTTCGATTGGTTCGAATGACATGACCCAACTCACTTTGGGGCTGGACCGCGACTCGGCTGACATTGCTCATCTGTTCGATGAGCGCGATGCAGCTGTCAAAACGCTACTGCAACTAGCGATTTCGGCTTGTCAAAAACAGGGTAAGTACGTTGGGATCTGTGGCCAAGGCCCATCTGACCACCCTGATCTGGCACGCTGGCTGATGGAACAGGGCATCGACACCGTGTCTTTAAACCCTGATAGCGTCATTGAAACCTGGTTATTTCTTGGCGGTGAACAGTCCTGACTCAGTTTTGTCAGCTACAACCAACATCGATCCAGCCCTCACTGACCATCACACAAGTACCGCCAACCCAGCTGGCAACAACACAACCGTTTTCTTTCCGTGCACGAATCCGTAGAACACTCAGCCGACCCAGTTCTACTCCTTGAAATACGCTCCAGCTGAATTCACCGTCACGCTCCGATCGACAATGCGACAAAAGAGCTGCCAGTGCACAGTTTGCACTACCAGTTGCCGGATCCTCAGCAACACCGTCAAGAGGAGCAAATACGCGGGCCTGAATATCAGTGCCACCTGACTTGGGTGTATAAACATGTACATAAGGCACTGCACCTTCAACAAGAAGACGGTCGAACCCAGCCATATCAATGCGTACCTGGGCTAGGACGGACAAGTCCGCCACTTCCACAAAAAGAAAAGGAAGCCCCACCGATGCGACCGTTGGAGAATGTGTGGTCAAAACGATTTCGTTTTCGCGTAAGGACAAAGCTTTAGCCACTGACCCGATCGCTGGGAATGCTTGCAGTGTCAGGACCTGTGGTGCCTTGAGCTCAAACGAGGTTGGAGCGCCTAGATTGGCCTGAATCTCGATCGACACAAGACCTGCCTCCTCTTCAAAAAAGACGGCACCGGGAATCTCTTTACCAAGCGCTCCAGTTTCGGCCAGAACAAATGCAGTCCCAATATTGGGGTGGCCGGCGAAGGGGATTTCTGTTGTGGGGGTAAAAATTCGCACCTTTCGTGTGTGGCCAGTTTCAGCGGGCAACACAAATGCAGTCTCTGAAAAATTGAACTCCCGCGCAATCTGCTGCATCTGCCATTCCGATAGTGTCTCGGCATCCGGCAACACAGCCAGCTGATTTCCTCCGAACCGCTGTTCGGTAAACACGTCACAAATAAAGTAGTGGTATTTCACCGACGATTTACGGCATTGCCTGGGTCAATTCAATTGCGTTTATGCCGCAACGAATTCCCGGACGCTCCATCGGTCAGGTTTAACAGTCAGCACAAGACATGATGCGCCTCCTTTGGTTCTGACTCGTCCCGCGGCACCAGGATTCATTACCCACGGCTGATTCGTTGTATCTATTCGTCTGATGTGGCTATGACCGTAAGCAATCGCTCGGGTATCAGGATACTTGTTGCGCAGCCGGCTATGGTAATTGGCGCTGTCCCAGATACGGTGACCGTGTTCGATGGCAAGAACACCGCCTGGTAATTCGATCTGCAGGCTTTCCGGCAGTCCGGACAAAACGTGATGCTCATCAACTGACCACTTCTTAGGAACATCGTTGTTGCCAGCCACCGCCAGCACATTCCCACACCTGGATTTGAGCGCTGCCAGCACCGAGGCACTGCCGATGTCACCCGTGTGAACGACCAGTTCCATGCCGGCTGCCAGTTCTACGATTGAGTCATCGACCCAGCCATGGGTATCACCGAGCAGCAGAACCTTCATTTCACCACTGCGACATCAGGATTACCTGTATCGGCGTGTTTTCTGAGGTCGCGCCTGCGCGAAACTCTCGGCGTTGGTGCGCCCGATCGGATCGCAACAGTCACGTCATCGTAGAGAACTGTTTTGAAAGATGGCTCCCGTTCAATCAACGATGTGATACACAGGGGCTTTCTCCATAGTCCACTCCCCGGATTCTTGGTCGTACTGGGATAAGGTGAAGCAATGCCAATCGGTATCATTTAGTTTCATATGATCGGCCCGATAGTAATACCCCGGCCAACGGGTTTCGGTGCGGAACATTGTGTGGTGGGTCACTGATTCAGATGCCAGAACCCGGTGCTGCAGCTCCCAGGCCCGCATCAGTTGGTGAAGATCTTCCGCCGCGAGATGGTCGAGGTCTTCTTTCAGCATATCCAGCAACTCCAGTCCACGGGTGAGCAACGGTTCGTTCGTCATGTAGTGGGCACTGATACCGCCGCAATACTCATCCATGATCTTCTCGAGACGTTGAAGACCATGGAGAGGCAGGATATAGCTCGGTGAAACGGTTCCAGCGACAATCTCATTCCGACCAATCTGATAATTCTCCAGGGGTTGGAAGATTACCTTCTTCAGATCTTGGTATTGTTTTTCACTGACCTGAAACTTTTCATTCTTCATGTCGTTCACGTAATTGACAGCCGCCTTTGCGGCGATCCGACCTTCGGCAAAGGATCCCGACGAGAACTTGTGCGCGGTGCCACCGATGGTGTCGCCAGCGCCAAACAACCCTTCGACGGTCATCATCCGGTTGTACCCCCACTGGTAATCGGACGGTGCGTAATCTGAAGGGCCACTCGCCCAGGCGCCCGAACAGGTCGCATGGGATCCCATGACATAGGGCTCGGACGTGGTCAGTTCGGGATTGATCTCCTTGGGATCGATGTTCTGCGAAGCCCAGACAACTGCCTGCCCAATCGTCATACCCAAGAAGTTCTCCCAGCCAACTTGCTCCTTATGCGGATCCTGGAAAGCCTCCTTGGTTACCATGCGGATGGGGCCACGACCGGCCTTGATCTCTTCGAGAAATGCGTGGTTGCGCAGGCAGGTCGGCACCGGGTGGCGATCGATGTAATCCCCGACTAGTTCCTTCGTATGGTCATACCACTTGGATTCGTATTCGTCTCCGTAGGCATTCTCGGTGTACGTCTTGAGGTGCAGAAAGTAGGCGCCGACCGGACCGTAACCGTCCTTGAATCGGGTCAGTACAATCCGGTTCTCCATCTGCGTCATCTTAGCGCCGACGAGAATCGGCAATGCGTAGGCTGAAGCACTGCTCCACGGTGCATACCACGTCCGTCCCATGCCTTCTCCCACTGAGCGGGGCTTATAGATGTGTGACGCGCCGCCAGCGCAAACGATTACGGCTTTGGCACGGAAGACGTAGAAATCCCCTGTGCGGACGTTAAAGCCAACAGCCCCGGCAACCCGGTTGGGCTTCGTCTCGTCCATCAGCAGGTGGGTTACCATGACACGGTTGTAAACCTCTGAAGCGGCCTTGCGAGCAGCCTCGGCGACGATCGGCTTGTAGCTTTCGCCGTGAATCATGATCTGCCATTTGCCTTCGCGCAAATAGTGTCCGGTTTCAGGGTCCTTCATGATCGGGAGGCCCCACTCCTCGAACATGTGCACGGTAGAGTCGACGTGGCGGGCAATGTCGTAACCCAGGTCTTCGCGCACGAGACCCATGAGGTCGTTGCGGGCATAGCGGACGTGGTCTTCGGGTTGGTTCTCATCCCACTGCATACCCATGTAACAGTTGATCGCATACAAACCCTGCGCAACCGCACCGCTGCGTTCGATGTTCGCCTTTTCGACGCAGACAATCTTCAGGTCCCGACCCCAGTACCTGGTTTCGTAAGTAGCGCCGCAGCCTGCCATGCCGCCGCCGACGACGAGAACATCTGAATCGACAAAAACCGTCTTGCTTCCACCAAACAATCCCATCAGATCAGCCCCTGCTTGAGTTGATCGGATCTCAACGCTGGCAATCCGTTAGCGACATTAAGCGCATCCGGTTCGTGGGCCAGTTCTTGTGAATGAAAGTCTTCAGCACTAGGTACTGGGAGTTCAGCCGGTGACGGGATCGAGCCCCATTCCGTGGTGCGAATCGGTGAGACGAAATTCTTTTCGCGGCCGTCGCGAAACTTGATCTTCCAGGAAATTGTGGCCTTGGGTTCTTCCCGGAGTACTCGCACGCTGTGGCCGAGTGGGGCAAAATCGGCATAACCACGCACGTCAATCGCGTTTTGCGGACAGGCCTTTACGCAGGCATAACACTCCCAGCACATATTGGGCTCGATGTTATAGGCACGACGATAAGTTTTATCGATGTGCATAATGTCGGAAGGACATATGTCGACACAATGTCCGCAGCCATCGCAACGAGTCATATAAACAAATGTTGGCATGATATTCCGTTATCTCCTGAATAGAGAAGTCCAGTGATGGGTTGATTAATAATGTTGAGTTGTCTGGCGGGAGCTGCCAAAAACTTCAGGCTTATCGGCAGGAGCCGGCAAGTTGCTCCTTGAACCGTCCGCTTCTGCGATACGATTTTGCAGGGCCGCTGCTGGCTTATAGAACATGTGTGAGAACTTTGACCACGGAATAGATCCGAAAAGCACCGTCGTAGCGATCATGTATAGAGCAAACAACAAGTTTGCCCACGAATTTCCTGTTACCTGCACGTACCCCCAGATCAGGCCCAAAGTCACGCTGGCGAGAAGCGAAATAATAAACAGGTCGGCCTGCACAATGCGAAACGGAGAATTGCCCTCAGCGGCAACATCCACTCGAATGAAGAACCAAAACCAGTAGCCACCAACACAAATCAGCAGACCGCCGATATACCAGATTAAGGGCCAGATGGCGGGTGCGGGTGTGGCGGGCGTTGGGTAGCAGAACACCAAAATGGCTGTGGTAATGAAGTGGGCGAGGAAGCCGTACATGGTCAAGAGATGGGCAATTCTGCGCCGGGCATTACAGAATTCGCCAGACATTAGGCCGTCGACCACGGCAGTTCGAACCGCCAGGGCCACCACTTCCCCACCACCGACCCGTCGCGCACCGCTGGCTCTTTCTTTTTGCCAGTTTTTAAAGAAATACTTGGCACTTTTTTTGTGAATAGTGTCATACAGCGTGCCAACCACGACGAGCACTACCATGATGACGACATAAGTCTGCATGAAGGCTGGTGGCATGAAGCCTGAAAGTTCGGCAAAGGGATTGCTGGTGAACATCAAATCACATCACTCCATAATTACCTGGTATTGCACCCGTATCGGATTAGATAGTAGCCCGGCGGGGGTTCGTGTCGCCAGTTGAAATCCTGTGGAAAGGAGAAACTCTAATCGTTTGTTTGAGGCTAGACTAATCAAAATGTTCCGCGGCCCGGATAAATAACGTTTATTTCTACCTCGATGATCTTTGCTGCTCGAAATTGAGTACTCTGGGGTGTTATGCCCCATAACTATCCAGACCCCATGTAATCGACCGGTACCCCACGGATCCGACATCCGTCAAGTCTGACGCGACCGCCCAGCCAACAAGAGCCAAAGTCCTGCGATCAGCATTGGCAAACACAACAGTTGTCCCATCGACAGTCCATCCAGAAAGACCAGCCCAAGATGGGCATCGGGTTCTCTGAAAAATTCAACGGTGAACCGGAATAGCGCGTAACAGATGAGGAAAAGTCCCGACACGCTTCCCGTAACCCTTGGCTTCGATGAATAGGTCCAGATGATCAGAAATAGCAACAGCCCCTCAAGTCCCGCTTCATAAAGCTGTGACGGGTGTCTCGCTAAAGGGCCTGCAGATGGAAAGATCATCGCCCAGGGCACATCAGACACCCGCCCCCAAAGCTCCTCGTTGATAAAGTTCCCCAACCGTCCTGCACCCAGTCCCAGGGGACACAACGGTGCCAGAAAGTCCGAAACGGACAGTAAACTACGGCCGGAACGCCTGGCGTACAGAGCGAGTGCAACACAGACTCCGATCAACCCACCATGAAACGACATACCACCCGACCAGATATACAGCAGCGCAATCGGATGCTCCAGATAGTAACCAACGTTATAGAACAGGACGTAACCGAGTCGGCCGCCAACGATCACGCCCACTGCCACATAGAACAGAAGATCCCAGACCTGCTGTGAGGACCACGTAGAACCGGACGCCCGGGCACGCAGCACACCCAATGCGCCACCACCAAGGAATCCGATCAGATACATGACGCCGTACCAGTAGACCGTTATCGGCCCGACAGCAAAAACAACCGGATCAATAGAGGGATAAGTCAACATCGATGAGAATCAAGTGGCTTCAATTCAGTGCGATGAGCCCCATGAACTGGCCTTCAGTGGAGACATAGAAAACCACTAGCCAGTGTCTGCGGGAAACTCTCAGGGTCAATGTTTCAGTTCCGGCAAATCTGCAAAAAGATCGAGTGCCTCCGGGTTTGCAAGTGCCTCTCGGTTTTTCACCAGTTCACCATGGATGACTTTTCGAACCGCAAGTTCAACAATCTTGCCACTCTTGGTGCGTGGGATATCAGATACCTGTACGATACGCGCCGGCACATGACGAGGTGTTGTGTTTTGTCGAATCTTGGCGCGAATGACATCAGCAAGATCACTATCCAGGACAGTTCCTTCTCTTAAACGCACAAACAGGACAACTCGGACATCGCCTTCGAATTGCTGGCCAATCACCAGGCTTTCGATGACTTCATCAATCTGTTCGGCCTGCCGGTAAATCTCGGCTGTACCGATCCGCACTCCGCCAGGGTTAAGGACTGCATCAGAACGCCCGTAGATAATCATCCCCCCATTTTCAGTTTCGGCGACATAATCCCCGTGACACCAGATGTTCGGAAATTTGTCGAAGTAGGCTGCACGATACTTCTGACCTTCCGGATCATTCCAGAATCCGACGGGCATACAGGGGAACGAATTACTACAGGTCAATTCACCTTTCTGACCCGGTGTCAGAATCTCGCCCGAGTCGCCCCGGACCTCCACCTGCATGCCCAACCCCTTACACTGGATTTCGCCACGCCGAACGGGCAGTGTCGGATTCCCGAGCACAAAGCAGGACACGATATCCGTACCACCTGAAATCGATGACAGGCACACATCTTCCTTGATCGACTGGTAAACATAGTCGAAACCTTCCGGCATCAGTGGCGACCCTGTGGAAAGTACACTGCGCAAGTCAGTCAGATCGTGTGTTTCTGTCGGATGAATGCCAGCTTTGTTTGCCGCGTCAATAAACTTAGCCGAAGTGCCGAAAATGTTCATCTTTTCTTCAGATACAAAATCGAAAAGGGCGTTTCCGTCAGGGTAGAACGGTGATCCATCATACAGCCCGAGAATCGCGCCACTGGCAAGACCCGACACGAGCCAGTTCCACATCATCCAACCACAGGTCGTAAAGTAAAACAGTCGATCACCCGGATGGATGTCAGTATGCAGTCTGTGTTCCTTGAGATGCTGAAGCAGCGTACCGCCAGCACCGTGAATGATCGCTTTCGGAACCCCCGTCGTACCCGACGAGTACATGATGTAGAGGGGATGGTTAAATGGCAGTTTATTGAATTCTATCGAATCAGCGGGAACCAGAAATTCCTCCAGTAATACCCCTTTCGTGATCCGGCTGACGTCGGGTTGATCGGCCACCAGGGGGACGACCACGACCTTTTCCAGCGATGGTAATCCTGCACGGATAGCGTTCAGTTTGTCGAGCGAGTCATGTGCATTGCCGTTGTAAAAATAGCCATCCGCACTGAACAACACCTTTGGCTCAATCTGGCCAAACCTGTCGAGCACACCCTGGACGCCAAAATCCGGGGAACAAGATGACCAGATAGCGCCCAGCGATGCAGATGCCAGCATAGCGGAGACGGTTTCAGGCATGTTCGGCATGAACGCACAGACCCGGTCTCCCGCCTCAACGCCTGTTGACCGTAGCGCGGCGGCAATATCAGCCACCTGCCCATAGAGTTCCGCATGGCTGATCACCCGTCTGACTATATTCTCGGAACGAAACACCATGGCTGGTGAATCGGCCCGTTGGATCAACAAGTGGCTGGCAAAGTTTATCCGGCTGTCCGGAAACCACCGGGCCCCAGGCATGTGATCACGGTTTTCTACCGTGCGTTCATCGGGTGATCTAGGAGGCAGGCCACAGAAATCCCACAGGCACTCCCAGAAGACACAGGGTTGAGCCACTGACCAGGCATGTACTGCATTGTAATCTGGCAGCGACTGACCAGTTCTTGACTCAACTTGACGGACAAATGCCGTGATGTGCGCGTTGGCGATTCTTGAAGAAGAAGGCTGCCACAGAATTTCTGATACCGAGTCCATGTCTTCCAAGACCAACCGTTAACCGACCCGCTAAGGTCAGCGCGTTAAGATAAAACCAGTAGAACCTGGCAACCCCAAACTGGATATTCTAACAATCTTAATTGGCGAGACTTCAGCCAACCATCCTAGAGGGATCTGCGCAAACCGCTTACACTAGCGATTCACGTCACCCCGGGCAATGCAGCAACCATGCGAACTTCCCAGTTTCTGATTGCGACCCTTAAAGAAACCCCAGCCGACGCAGAGATTATCAGTCACCAACTGATGCTCCGAGCCGGACTGATCAGGCAGGTCGCAGCCGGTATCTACAACTGGCTGCCACTGGGTCATCGCGTGCTTCGCAAAGTCGAAACTGTAGTGCGTGAAGAAATGAACAGAAGCGGTGCCCAGGAGGTCCTGCTATCTGCCATCCAACCAGCCGAACTGTGGCGTGCTTCGGGGCGTTGGGAGGACTATGGGCCGGAATTGCTGAGACTGACTGATCGGCATCAACGCGAATTCTGTTTTGGCCCCACCCATGAAGAAGTCATCACTACCCTAGCCAAGTCCGAAATACGTAGCTATCGCCAGCTGCCTCTTAACCTGTACCAGATTCAGACCAAGTTTCGAGATGAAATTCGGCCGCGGTTCGGTGTCATGCGCGCACGTGAATTCATTATGAAAGACGCGTATACGTTTGATGCCGATGCAAAAGGTATGGCCAAAAGTTACCAAACCATGTACGACACTTATCAGCGCATTTTTGATCGCCTGGGATTGGAAACCCGCGCGGTAGAGGCAGACAGCGGCAGCATTGGCGGAAGTTTTTCCCATGAATTCCACGTATTGGCTGATTCGGGGGAAGACTCGATCGCCCTTTGTTCTGAAGCCGGTTATTCAGCAAATATTGAAAAAGTAACCCTGGAGCCATCGCTGGCTGGAAGACCCTCGCCCGGTACGGCGATGGGCGAGATTGACACCCCGGGCCAACACACCATTGCCGATCTATGCCAATTCCTCGCGATTCAGCCCCAACAAACGGTTAAGACCCTGATAGTCGCAGGTGCTGACGGCGGTGTTGTTGCACTCGTTCTTCGCGGCGATCATGAGCTCAATAGCGTAAAAGCAGAGACACTGAACGAGATTGCCAAACCACTGCAGATGGCCAGTGCAGATGATATCCGCAGGGCGACCGGCTCGGAGCCCGGTTCGATTGGTCCGGTAGGGCTCTCGTTTCCTGTTGTTGCTGACTACAGTGCTGCTGTACTCGCAAACTTTATTTGCGGCGCAAACCAGGTCGATAAACACTTGAAAAATGTCAACTGGATGCGCGACCTCCCAGAACCCGCAGTAGCGGATATCAGACAGGCTGTAGATGGCGATCCCTGCCCCACCGATCCGTCAAAGACGATCCATGTACGGCGAGGAATTGAAGTAGGGCACGTCTTTCAGCTGGGCACCAAGTACAGCGAAGCACTGGGGGCCTCCTATCTCGACAAATCGGGCAAAGCGCAGCCGATGTATATGGGCTGTTATGGGATCGGCATCACTCGTATCGTGGCAGCGGCGATCGAGCAGAGCCACGATGAACACGGCATCATATGGCCCGACCCCATCACGCCGTTTGACGTGGGCATCGTGCCCATTGGCCTGCACAAGTCCGCCACCGTCGCTTCTGCAGTTGAGCGGCTTTATACCGAGCTGACAAGCTGCGGATTTGAAGTTCTGATCGACGACCGGAACGAGCGTCCCGGCGTCATGTTTTCAGAGATGGATCTGGTGGGTATTCCGCATCGGTTGGTAATCGGTGAGCGCGGCCTCAAATCCGGGACGATCGAATACCGTAACCGCCGCTCCGGTGCAACTGACGACTATCCATTCGATGAGGTCGTACAAGCGCTCGTGACTTTGCGCGAGCTATAGCCGTCCGCGTCTGTGACAGGCGCCCAAGATCCGGCGTTTAAAGAGCCAACATCAAGTAGTCAATATCTGCCTTCTCAACCACGCCTAGAGCCCATGCTCCGCGGGTTTTTGCGTGGTCTATCGCCAGCTGAATCTGCTGCTCACTGGCCTCTCGGTCGATATGCAACACCTGGCCCGGATAGATCAAGTCGGGATCGTAGATGTCGTCGCGATTTCGTTTGTACAGCAGAGGCCACTGGTAGGAATCACCATAAACCTGTGCCTGTCCAGAGATTCCCCACAGATGATCGCCCGACTGAACAATGTAACGACTGATCGGTGCAGGTCCGGTACTGCCTGAAGAGGCACTGCTGTCACTAGCAGAATCATCCGTCGACTCGGCGCTGGTGTCGGAATCAGCGGAAGTGTCGGTGGACGGCGCTGGCGTGGCAGCTGTAGCAACTCCCGCCTCGGCTTCTGTCGGCTTCGCAGTGGTACAACCACTCACTACAAAAACAATGGCGAACACCGCAAGGAGGATTCGAACTGCGCTGAAGGGATTGTTCATGAGGTCACTCGAGATTTCAGTTTTCTTGTAAAATCAGGACTCTGGGTGCGATTATGAATTCGGTACTCACACCAGTTGCAAACTAACACTCGCGTTTACCAGTGTCAAGAAATATGGAGTATTCAGTATGCCAATCACCATCTATCACAACCCTCGCTGTTCAAAATCCAGGGCAACCCTGGCGCTCCTGCACGAACATGGTCATTCTCCTGAAATTATCGAGTATTTGAAGTCACCCCCCGATAGTTCAACGCTGCGTACGCTCGCGAACAAGCTGGGGCTGCCTCTATCTGACATAGTCCGTACCGGAGAAAAGGAATTCAAAGACAACAACCTAACCAATGCGGATGATGACACACTGGCAAGCGCAATAAGCGAACACCCGATCTTGCTGCAGCGGCCGATTGTTGTATCCGGCGACCAGGCAACCATAGGTCGCCCGCCCGAAGCCGTACTCGCCATTCTCTGACGACTGCTCTGCCCACGAGTGTCGACTGAACCACCCGGCCGGCAGCTTCCCTTGGACGCCAATGTCCTGGGTTGGACTGAAATTATTGGGTTGAAACTGCCGAGTCAGTACTCAGAAAAGAATTCTTTTTCAAGTTCCTTGACGAAAGGTACCGTGATTCGCCGCTGGTGGGAAAAAGCGGCTTTGTCGATGCGATCCAGCAGGCTGAACAGTACAGAGCTGTTTCTGGGTAGCCGCCGAATAAGGTACTGGATGACGCTATCGGGCAAATCCAGACCACGCATGCTGGCCCTGAAACGCATGGCCTGTGGCAGGTCCGGTTCCGCCAGTGATTTCAAACTGTAGACCCCGCCCGCAGCAAGACGCGTCGCGAGATCAGCGAGATCAAGTCCGACCAGTGACGGGGGTTGCTTGGCACTGACGATCAGTACGCCATCCCCGCCATTGAGTCGTTCATACAGTTCCAGGATACCCTCTTCCCACTCCCTGTCCCCGACAATCTGCTCTAAGTCATCCAGGCAGACCACTGTATCGGCATTAAGCTGGGAAACGAGATCCGGGCTAACACCGCTTGCGCCAGCGGGTACATACACATTTAGCCCATGCTCCTCAACCGTCAGGCGGCTTAACGCCTGCAGCAGGTGCGACTTTCCGCTGCCCGGCGGGCCATGGATGAAAAGCGATGGCTTAGCATTGGCGCGTTTCGTCACCGATCGAACAACCTCGACCACCTCTTCATTTCCGATCGGGTAGAAGTTGTCGAACGAAGCTGAATCACTCAGTCGCAACGGCAGGTTGAGTTGTCCTGTCATGGCGCTAGACCCTAGCTACTTGCTGAATTGTTGTTTTCAGTGCCCCGGATAAACCACAAATAAACGTAATGGATACCGCTGGCCAACGTGGTCAATCCCACCAGGACAATCAGAAATTCATTTAGCCAAGGCAGATGGACCCAGCCAGCACGGTCTATCAGGACAACAGTCACGAGAATGATCTGTAGAACCGTATTGACTTTGCTCAAGAAGCTGGGGTGTAGGGGTACGGAACCATGAAGCGTATCGAGAATGAGGTAACCGCCAATAATGCCCACGTCGCGGAACACGATCAGTAACAAAAGCCAGAACGGGAGATCGCCAAGCAGAACCAGTACCGCGTAGGTGCTCACAATCAGAACCTTGTCGGCTATGGGATCCAGAATCGATCCCAGCCGCGTTACACAGTTGAATTTCTTGGCGATCCAGCCATCGAGTCCATCGGTGATACCTGCACCGACAAAGATAGCGACGCCAATTGCGTACTCCCGTTCCCGCAGAAAAAGAATCAGTACCGGAACAGCACCAATTCTAAGCAGGGTCAAGAGATTAGGTAATTTTTTGAGCAAATGCGGCTACCATGAGAAAAAGTAGAAAAGATTCTGACAGCGGCGTGTTGCCACCATCATCATAGATGGCATCAAAAACCCGTCTACGTCAGAAATCGCCAGTACACGCCTCAGATACGATACCATAAACACCTCTTTCATCAGTACAGTGTCTCCCGATAAACCCCAGATGTCGAGCAAAGAAAAAAGTCGTCTAAGCTATCGGAGCGCGGGTGTCAACATTGACGCTGGAGACAACCTGGTTGAACGGCTCAAGCCACTCGTGTCACGCACCCGGCGAGAAGGTTGGATAACCGGTATCGGGGGATTTGGTGGGCTTTTCGAACTTCCTGTTGAACGATACCAAGCGCCCGTTCTGGTGTCGGGAGTCGACGGGGTGGGTACAAAACTCAAACTCGCAATCGAAATGGATCGGCACGACACTATCGGTATCGATCTGGTCGCTATGTGTGTCAATGACGTCATCGTCTGTGGTGCCGAACCACTTTATTTTCTCGACTACTTTGCAACTTCTGTTCTTTCAGAAGATCTGGCGGAATCAGTCATCTCTGGAATCGCCCGGGGCTGCGAAATCGCAGGTGCCGCACTGATTGGGGGTGAAACCGCAGAAATGCCGGCCATGTACCGCGAGGGCGACTATGATCTGGCCGGTTTCTGTGTGGGCGTTGTCGAAAAATCGAAGATTATCGACGGCAGCACGGTTCGTGCAGGTGATCAGGTCCTGGGACTCGCAAGCTCTGGTGTTCATTCAAATGGTTATTCTCTAATCCACGCCGTACGAGAACGATCCCAGGCGACGCTCACTGATGCTTTTGGCCAGCAGACACTCGGGGAGTCACTGCTGGCGCCAACCCGAATCTACGCCAGTTCAATCAATCGTCTACTGAAGAATATCCCAGTTAAGGGAATGGCTCACGTTACCGGCGGTGGATTGGGCGGTAACGTGAGTCGAATCATGCCTCAGGGCCTGCAGGCTCAGATAGATTCAACAGCCTGGCAACGTCCTGCGATTTTTGACTGGATCCAGACCCAAGGTGATATCGAAGAAACTGAAATGCTGCGAACCTTTAATTGTGGCATCGGTATGGTGGTAATCGTCGCTCGGGGCGACGTTGCCAACGCCCAAGTTCTGCTGGAGGAAACGGGAGAAAACATCACGGTCATCGGTGAGGTGAGACATGGCCCGCACGGTGCGATCGTTGAGTAAACCGCAGACCAGCAACTGTCATCTGCTGATCCTGATCAGCGGCAGTGGTACAAATCTGCAGGTCATCATCGACCAGTGTGCAAACGGCACGATACCGGCGCAGGTGTGTGGTGTAATCAGCGATGAACCTCAGGCCAAAGGTATTCAGCGCGCCAAGAACGCCGGAATCCAGACCACCGTAGTCGATCACCACTGTTTTGATGATCGCCAGTCTTTCGATCATAGACTTGACGAGAAGATCGATTGCTACCGACCGGACCTGGTGGTACTGGCCGGCTTTATGCGAATTCTCGACGCCAAGCTTGTGGAGCGGTACTACGGTCGGATGCTGAACATACATCCGTCCCTGCTACCCGATTACCCGGGCCTGAATACCCATGCACGGGCTATCGCAGATCTCGTAACTGAACACGGTGCCAGTGTGCACTTTGTTACCCCTGAACTCGACGCCGGGCCTATCGTAATACAGGGACGTGTCCCCGTGTTGTCATCAGATACACCTGAATCGCTGGCACAGCGGGTTCATCAAGAAGAATATCGAATCTACCCCACCGCCATTACCTGGTTTGCGCAAGGCCGGTTATCAATTGAAGCCGATCGCGTACTTCTGGACGATCGTCCGGTCGACATCTACGTGTGACCGTCGCAGCGTACTTTATTCAATCAACCCACGCAGACTGACTGGAGCTCAGAAAATTCTGAACCGTCTATTAGTGTTTTACAGGCGGCTCAATATCGAACTTGAGCGCATCATCTTCGCTATAAATCCGAACATGACCACCGCCGGCCAATTTTCCAAACAACAGCTCCTCAGCCAAAGCCTGGTTGATACGCTCCCTGATCAGTCGGTTCATTGGCCTGGCACCCATCGCCGGATCGTGGCCGTGAACAGCCAGCCACTGCCGGGCTGACGGGTCAAGCTCAAGCGTAACGTGCTTGTCCGCGAGTTGGATCTCCAGTTGAAGAATAAATTTATCCACAACATGCAATATCGTGTCAGCATCAAGGGCGCTGAATCGAATCACTGAATCAAGCCGGTTTCGAAATTCCGGGGTGAACATCCGCTTGATGACCTCCATATCGTCGGCGCTGTGATCCTGATCCACGAAACCAACTGAACTCCGCGCCACATTTTCAGAACCGGCATTGGTCGTCATCACTATTATCACGTTGCGGAAATCAGCCTTTCGGCCATTATTGTCGGTCAGAGTCCCATAATCCATCACCTGCAACAACAGGTTGAAAACATCCGGATGGGCCTTTTCTATCTCGTCCAGAAGCAGTACTGCATGCGGGTTTTTTGTGATGGCCTCTGTCATCAAACCGCCCTGATCAAACCCGACGTAGCCCGGTGGTGCCCCTATAAGGCGTGACACGGTGTGCCGCTCCATATATTCCGACATGTCAAATCGCACCAGTTCGATGCCCAATGTCATTGCCAGCTGACGCGTCACCTCCGTTTTACCAACACCTGTTGGCCCGCAAAACAGGAAAGATGAAATCGGACGGTCGGGGTTGCCGAGCCCAGATCTCGCTAGCTTTATTGCACTGACCAGTGCCGAAATTGCGTCACCCTGACCGAAGACAACGCGTTTCAGGTCGGCGTCAAGATTCCTGAGCACATCTTTATCGGAAGCACTCACTGTCCGGGGTGGGATTCGGGCCATTTTGGAGACGACCCGCTCTACGTCATTCACGCCTATCGTCTTCCGTCGTTTAGCGGCTGGAACCAGTCGGGTTTGAGCCCCTGCTTCATCAATGACATCGATTGCTTTATCTGGCAACTGCCGATCTGTGATGTACCGTGCCGACAGTTCAGCCGCGGTGCGTAACGATGGTGCTGTATACCTGACCTCATGAAATTCTTCGAATTGCGTCTTCAGACCACGCAGAATTTCCACGGTCTCGTCCACACTGGGTTCCACGATTTCGACTCTCTGGAATCGCCGCGATAGTGCTCGATCTTTTTCGAAAATTCCCCGGTACTCCTGATAGGTGGTCGAACCGATACATTTCATTCGGCCCGACGCCAACACGGGCTTGAGCAGGTTCGATGCGTCCATTGCTCCACCCGAAGCCGCACCTGCGCCGATGACCGTGTGTATCTCGTCAATAAACAAAATGGCGCCTGGGGTATCCTCTAACTCGGCCAGTACAGCTTTAAGGCGCTGTTCAAAATCTCCTCGGTATTTGGTGCCAGCGATTAGAGCCCCCAGGTCGAGTGCAAAAATGGTGCTGTCAATCAAGACTTCAGGTACTTCACCTTCAACAATCTTTCTGGCCAGGCCCTCGGCAATTGCCGTCTTTCCTACGCCAGCTTCCCCAGTAAACAGTGGATTATTCTTTCGCCGGCGGCATAAAATTTGGATCGTCCGTTCTATCTCTGTTTTTCGTCCAATCAAAGGATCTATACGACCCGCCATGGCTTGCTCATTCAGGTTGACGGCAAACGCGGTCAGAGGGGTTTGTGCTTCATCATCCTCAAACCCCTCGTCCTGATCAACGCCAGCGGGTGGGGGCAAACTGGTGCTTTCCCCACCGACTCGGGAAATACCATGGGATATATAGTTGACCAGGTCGAACCGAGTGACGTCCTCGCGAGATAAAAAGTAGACTGCGTGAGACTCCTTTTCTGCAAACATCGCGATAAGCACATTGGTGCCGGTCACCTCTTTCCTGCCCGTACCTTGAACATGCAGGATCGCCCGCTGGATCACGCGCTGGAACCCTAACCCCGGCTGAGAATCTTCATCACTATCGTTCGGCAGTAGTGGGATATATTGTTCAAGGAAATTATCAAGCTCATTACGCAGCCCCTCAATACTGCCACCGCAAGCCTGAATGGCCTGAATGGCTGGAGGGTTATCCAGCAAAGCATAAAGCAGATGTTCCACCGTGATGTACTCATGCCGGTTTTCACGGGCTTTCTGAATGGCGAGGTTCAGAGATTGCTCGAGTTCGCGGGACAACATTATTCCGGCTCCATCGTACACTGCAGTGGGTGCTCATTCTCCTTGGCGAAATTCATCACTTCACGCACCTTGGTCTGAGCAATTTCGGAAGGGTAAACACCACATACTCCCGACCCCTTCGTGTGCACATTAAGCATAATCTGAACTGCGTCATCATGAGTGAGTCGGAAAAACCGTTGCAATACCATCACAACAAATTCCATGGGTGTGTAGTCATCATTGATCAGGACTACACGAAAGAGCTGAGGTCGCTTCAGCTTGGGTTTGGCTTCTTCTACGACTAGGCCGTCCGAACGCTGAATTTCCTTACTGTCACTCATCAGTAGTACCCGATTGTCTCATTAGAAAGAAATCTGCCTCAATCCTTAAGGGTAAATGATAGTGGTTTAGCATACCAATGCTCAAGCTATTTACAGATCTCCAGCCAGTTTTTCTGAAAAACCGGTGACAGGTTACCCCGTCACCGGTTTTGTGGTTGATACAGTCCAGTGAGCGTTTCAGCCGTTTTCTGCCCCGCCCGGACATATTCTTTTAGCCGGTGGCGAACTGCGACTCTTCTGTTGACCCAGCCATCGCCGTCACTGATGACTGACCGCCTTGAACAACATTTGTGACATCGTCGAAGTAACCAGCACCTACTTCGGCCTGATGACTGGCAAATGTGTAACCCCGATCTGCGGCCGCAAATTCCTTTTCCTGGACCATTTCCACATAAGCGCTCATACCGTCACGAACATAATTCGCCGTGAGGTCAAACATGTGATACCACATACTGTGTATACCAGCCAGTGTAATGAACTGGTATTTGTAGCCCATTGCTCCCAGTTCTCGCTGGAACCTTGATATCGCTGCATCGTCCAGATTCTTTTTCCAGTTGAAAGATGGTGAACAGTTGTAGGCCAGCAATTGATCCGGATAGTCCCGCCTGATGGCTTCGGCATACTGCCGGGCTTCGTCCAAATCCGGTACTGCAGTCTCACACCATATAAGGTCTGCATAAGGTGCATAGGCAAGGCCCCTGGCAATAGCCTGGTCGAGACCGGGGCGAGTGACATAAAAACCTTCAGTACTCCGTTCACCCGTCATGAACCTTCGATCCGACTCGTCCACATCAGACGTCAACAGCGCTGCAGCATTGGCATCGGTACGGGCGAGTAACACCGTCGGTACTCCACAGACATCGGCCGCCAGACGAGCTGCTGTCAGCTTCTGAACAGCCTCCTGTGTCGGCACGAGTACCTTACCACCCATATGTCCACACTTTTTGACAGACGCAAGTTGATCTTCAAAGTGGACACCACCGGCGCCCGCATCAATCATGGCCTTCATCAGCTCGAACGCATTCAGGATGCCACCAAAACCAGCTTCAGCGTCGGCCACGATGGGCACAAAATAGTCCACATTGCCGACACCACTGGCGCTTTGGATCTCGTCTGCCCGCTTGAAAGCATTGTTGATCCGTCTCACAACAGAGGGCACCGAATTAACCGGGTAGAGAGACTGATCGGGATACATGGTGTCACCCAGATTGGCGTCCGCAGCGACCTGCCAGCCGGACAGATAAATCGCCTTGACACCGGCTTTAACCTGCTGCACTGCCTGACCACCCGTCAAAGCACCCAGGGTAGGGATAAAATCCTCCGTGTTAACCCTGCGCCACAATTTCTCGGCACCGAGCCTGGCAAACGTGTACTCGATCTGGACAGACCCCTTGAGTCGAACCACATCAGATCCCGTGTAATCCCGTCGGACGTTTTTCCAGCGTGGGTTTTCCCTCCAGTCCTTCTCGATCGCTTCAGCAGCAGCCAGCAGCGTTTTCATACCTTCATCTCCGTCAATTAATTGATGTGTCGACTCAAGAGACTGTTCATCAGCCAGCCCGCCGTGTCTCTTCAGATTCAGGCGCTGGAACGGGAACTCGCCTGTACATTGTTTGAACGACGTGGCCCACAAATTCGCCTGACCCAGGCAGGGCAGGCGCTTCTCGAGATCGCGCTTCCGCTTGTCGATGGAATAGACTCGATCGGTGAAGATTTTGCCAGTGAACTGGGGCAACTCGATTCAGGTGAGATCAACATTGCCGCCGGTGAATCAACGATACTGTATCTGCTGCCCGAACCGGTAAAGGCTTTTGCAGAAGCTTACCCTGGGATTAGGATCAAACTCCATAATGTGACCGGCCAGGACGGTATGGCAATGCTTCGGGCAGATAACGCTGATTTTGCCGTCGGCTCCATGCTTGAGGTACCTGACGATGTGGTGTACCACCCGATTGTTAACTACAAAACGATGCTGATCACCCCGCTGGGGCATCTGCTCGCACAGAAAAAACCCGGAAGATTAAGGCTTAAAGACATCGGCCCGTACGGTCTGATTCTTCCACCGCGACATCTTGCCACCTGGCGCATCGTCGATACCGTATTTCGACAACATAATGTCAACTATTCGGTCACGCTGGAGGCTGGGGGCTGGGAAGTGATCAAGAAATATGTTGAACTCGGACTGGGTATATCTATCGTTACTGATATCTGCCTTACCGGAAGCGAGGATGTGAGCAAAGTGTCGCTCCAACGCTTTTTTCCTGACCGCAGTTACGGTGTTGTCGTTCGTAAGAAAAAGTACTTGTCTGCCGCCATTCGACAGTTTCTTGAAATCTTGGCACCGGGGATAATCGATGTCTTCAGCCCAGAGACTGGCCACTGAACAAAATCGCCACCATCAGATAAAGCTTTATAATCAGACCACGTTGTGCACTTTCCAGACCCCACAAAGGACCCTCAACATGCGCTGGTTTCCATGTTTCACGAGCGTAACGGTGGTCCAGGAGTACTTTTCGGCGAGACAGCGCCAACAATTTAAGTTCTACCGGGTAGCCTGTTGATGAACGCGCGCCTTGCCAGCGCCCTGCTGGTATGTCTGTGCATCTGCGGCACGCTGGTGTTACCGGTCCGATCGCATGCCAAAGAACTCACGCTACCCGTGTGCTACGGCTTTTCCTGCAAGATTCGCCAGATAGTCAGTATTACTCCCGCCGAGTGGCGTAGCGTGGTCGACTGGTTCGATGGATCTGCGACAACACCAGAAGACGAGCGCCAGCAGATTCGTCAAGCAATTGGCTGGATGGAGGTCGTGGTCAGTCGCTATACCCCGACCCACCTGGATAAAGGCATGAATCTCGAAAAACACCCTGTCGACATGACCGGTCAGATGGACTGTATTGACGAGTCGATCAATACGACAACGTACCTTACTCTGTTTGAACAACAAGGGCATCTGCACTGGCACCGCGTCATTGACCGGGCATACCGTGGGTCTTTGCTCGATGCCCATTGGGCTGCCCAGGTAGAACAGGTAGGCAGCGCTGTGAATTACGTCGTAGACAGCTGGTTTCAGGATAACGGAATGCTGCCCTATATTGCAAAAAGTACTGAATGGGTAGACCTTCGGTGGGCATTCTTCAGGCACCGAAAAGACAACTAGATGGCCTAGAACGCCATCAAGAATGATGCCTGAAAAGAACACGCCTGTTGTCGTAGGGATCTCCGGTGGTGTGGATTCATCGATTGCAGCCTGGCGGCTTAAGGAGCAAGGCCACGACGTCATCGGACTGTTCATGAAGAACTGGGAGGAAGACGACGACGAATCTTACTGTGCCGCAGCTGAGGATCTTGAAATCGCACAGCGTGTTTGCCGGCAGTTGGACGTTCCCCTGCATACCGTTAACTTTTCACACGAATACTGGGAAAGAGTTTTCAAGATCTTTCTTCAACAGTACCAAGCTGGACGCACACCCAACCCCGACGTACTGTGCAATCGAGAAATAAAATTTCGAGAGTTTCTGGACCATGCCGATCGACTCGGCGCCAAGTACATTGCAACCGGTCACTATGCTCAAATTGATTCAAACCGGGCCACTCTCTCTTTGCTCAAAGGAAATGACCCATGTAAAGACCAGTCATATTTCCTCTATACCCTCGGCCAGGCCGAACTGCAACACACTTTATTTCCGATTGGCGCCATGCTGAAATCTGAAGTACGCCAGAAAGCGCGGTCGCTCGGGCTGCCAAATGCAGACCGAAAAGACAGCACAGGCATCTGCTTTATCGGAGAACGGCGGTTCACCGACTTTCTCTCACGTTATCTGCCCCCCTGCCCCGGGCAGATCCGTACACTGGACAACACCGTGGTCGGTCAGCACCAGGGATTGTGGTTCTATACCCTAGGCCAGCGTCACGGCCTGGATATTGGCGGCCCTGGAGACGCCTGGTACGTTGCCGCCAAAGACATGTGTAGTAATGTACTTCGTGTTGTGCAGGGGCACGATCACCCGGCATTGATGCGGAACTCTGCACAGGTAGAAGAGCTCAGCTGGGTGGAAGACCATCCATCGGCCTTTCCGTTTCGCTGTTCGGCCAAGACCCGCTATCGCCAGGCCGATCAGGCGTGCACGTTGTCCAGTGTCGGCCCGGACAGAATCGAGATTACATTCGACCAGCCTCAAAGGGCCATTACACCCGGTCAGGCACTGGTGTTGTACGATGACAGTCGACTGATCGGCGGTGGGGTATTCTGCGACCTGATCAACGGGTGAGTAGGATCCGACTTAAACGCCGAATCAGCTTACCAGTATTCCGCGCACCACGGGCGAACCACCCGACATGCTTGATCCTGTTCCACTGCTCGTCCGAGAGCAACTCGGGTGCCACTTGTTGTTTGAGTTTTAGTACGGCATCCCGGTCAACACGACAAAAGCGGCGGAACACCGCGCGCGATAACAGATTCCAGCGGCGGCCCTCGAAACAGCAAGCAACAAAATCAACTATAAAAACCTCCCCGCCTTCGTTTACCAACACATTGTTCAGGCTTCGAAGATCGCAATGGGCAACGCCTGATTGATGTATCGCAGCCAGAGTTTGTTCCAGTGTAATGAAAAACTGCTTCCAGAATTCTGTATCGCGTTGAAGCGTTTTAAAGGGTACCGCATTGAACCACTCCATGAGCAGCGCCCGCGATCCACGACGTCCTATTAGTAACGGCACTCCGTCAACGGACGACAAACATGTCAATGCCTTAGATTCCCGGCGCGCTAGGATTGGCCCTATCAGCATTGAAAACAAAGGATCACAGCCTGCATGGTCTTTTAGTACAGCATTCCGATCACCCAGCTTCACTCTCAAGACACGCGCACGAGTACCACCGCCTTCACGGATCGTTTCGACGACCGTCCATCTGTCGATATTGTCAGCTTCAATAGACATGGCGTGCTATAAGCTTGCGCGACTTTACCTCGAACCGCCAACCCAAAAGAACCGCTGTAAGTCCGATCCCTAGCACCATACCGTACCAAAGGCCAATCGGTCCCCAATTCATACCCATTATCCACGCGATAGGAAATCCAATTGCCCAGTACGACAAGACCGAAATCCACATCACCGCATTGACGTCCTTCAGCCCTCTCAAAGCACCTGCACCGGCCATGTAAAGACCATCAAATAACTGAAACATTGCTGCCACCAACAACAACGATACTGCAATGTCTGCAACTTGTGGATCACTGGTATAGATACCGACAATTATTTCTGGATAAGTCACCATGAACAATACTGAAGGCAGTGTAAGTACGGTCGCTGTTGCGATTCCTAGCCAGCCTCTGAATCTGACTTCAGCTATATTTCCACTACCTACGGACTGCCCGACCCGAGCCATGATAGCGCTTGATATTCCGACAGCAACCATAAAAATAACGGTCGCGAAATTAATGACCAACTGATGAGCGGCCAGCGCGACATGACCGAATCGACCCATCAGCAGATTCATCGCGCTGTAGAAACCCGAATCGAGTACCAGCGATAATGCAATCGGTATACCCAGCCGGAAAAGTGCACCCAGTCGGGCCGACACTGGAAGCGTCAGTCCGTCAAACAAACCCAGAGCGCGATATTGCGAGGTAGCCAACATGTAACCGCCCATTAAGATTGCAGTCAGGATCATGCCTGCGGAAAACATCAGTGCAGCGCCATCAACTCCCAGTGCGGGAAATCCTAGATTTCCATAAATCAGCACCCAGTATCCCAACACCACAAGTGGCAGAACAATAATCTGAATCACCATCATCGGCCTGGAGTTTCCAGTTGCCTCACAGAAAAACCGCATCACAAGATACACACATACTGCGGGCATACACCATGACCCGATTCTCAGATAACTTTTCACCAGCGGAATGACCTGTGGATCGACGCCGATGAGATCCATTACTCCACCAATATTGCGCATCAGAATTAATGCCAGCAGTCCAATCATCAGCGCCATCCACAGGCCCTGCTGAAAATCATCACGCATCTCGCGGTGTCTTCCTGCCCCCTGGTGCTGGGCAATGGTGGGGGATAGTCCCATCAACAGACCCATACACCCCAACCAGACGAATACCCAAAATGAAGCGCCCAGACCGACAGCGGCGAGTTCTCGTGAGCCAACTCGACCCATCATGATGATGGCAATTGTCCCCTGACTGACCTGCAGGAGCTGGGTAAAAATGATGGGGAGACCCAGCCGAAACAGTCCTGCTAACTCTAACCAAATCTTACGTTTCACAATCGGGGCTCAGTTGCCAGGTACAGGTCCAGAATTCAGGCTCGTAGCCACATCAAAGTTAAGCTGAGGCCTGTTCTTCTTCCCTTATACGGTCTAGGGTCGCTTGGTAGGTTGTGACAATCTTTGCGCGAGAAATAACTCCCAGGAAACGCCGGTGTTGACCACCCTCGACCACGGCTATCCAGTCCTGGCTCTGGTTCGCAACTTGTTGCATTGCGGTAGCCAGATCTGTTTCGGGGAACAGAACAGCGCTGGTTGACACGGCAGCTTGGGACACAGGCCAATCAGCAGCATCTGGCTGGTCAATCAACAGTAGGCGTATAGCCTCGTAACGAAGAGTTCCAGTCAAGACATGTTGACTGTCGACTACCCAGGCCAGATTCCGGGTCTGACCATCCATTTGTGTCAACACGTCGGCCAGAGACTCAGAGCCCAGAACAGTCACCAGCGGTGAATCCATCAACTCCTCAACCAGTTGAGTTTGCAGCAGTAGATAATCGCGTCCCCGACTAATATCAACACCACGATTGAGGAGTTGACGATCAAACCAGGACCGTCCAAATATTCGATACGACACCAGGTTTGCAAAAACCACACTCAGCATGGCTGCCGTCGTCAGTTCGTAGTTCCGCGTTAGCTCAAACACGATCAGAATTGCGGAAAGTGGAGCACCAATTACTGGACTGGCTACAGCTACAGCGCCGCACACTGCAAAAATTCCGAGGCCAGAATGTCCGGATTCCAATACTATAGCTAACCCTTCGCCAACCAAAGCACCAAAAAGAAGGCCAATTACTAATGCAGGTGTAAACACACCAGTCGCAAGCCCAAACCCAACGCACACTGCCGTGAGCACCAACTTAGCTATCAGAATTATGACGAGGTCGCCCATACCAAATACATTTCCTTCAAGTGTCGAATGCATGGTGCCGATTCCGATTCCTGTGACTTCAGGGAGCCAAATCAGGCACAGTCCGACCGGAATTCCTGCCAATGCAGGTTTCAGAATCGAGGGCACAGGCAAATCAAAAGCGCGACGTTCAGTCCATAACATTAAACGCATAAAGACAACAGCGAGAACTGCGCTTGCAAGACCGAGAGCAATGAATAGAACGTAATCCGCGACATTTCCCACGGTACTGGCTGACAAAGCTAATAAGGGACGTTGACCAAGAACCGGTCCTGCGATGATATAACCGACGATTGCTGAAACTGTGACCGGGGCAAAAGCGCGGAGTGAGAAATGACGCAATACCACTTCGTGGGCAAACAGAACACCCGCTATGGGCGCGGTAAAAGCCGTCGAAATAGCTGCCGCAACGCCACAGGCGATACCTGTACTACCTACCCAAGCACCCTGACCCATGAAGCGGGAAATGGCTGATCCCACTGTAGCGCCCAGGTGAACCAACGGCCCATACTGACCTGCCGATGCGCCTACCCCTAGGCCCACTAAACTGGCAGTAACCGATCGGACGCCGACCGACATTGGTATCCCCCCCTGAAAGTCTGAACTGATTCGACAACATCTGCCGGGCCTTGAATGCTTCCCCGCGGCAACCGAGCACGAAGACCGCCTACCAACAGACCGCCGATGACCGGAATCGCAAAAAGCAGCAAGCCAGCTAATCCGGACTGGAGTCCACCATGGTTGTCACCGGAACCCAGCAAGTGGGCGTAACAGAAATTCAGAATCCAGATAAATCCGACTGTACCTCCCGCTGTCGCAACACCGATCGTGCCGCCAGCCACGAGCACCCATCCGATTCGGATCACTGTGTCCATACCCCGTATCATCGCGTTGATCTGACCACAGCAGCGGTCCTCGGTGCTCGTCGCCAACCCGGCACCATACAGAAAGCGACAAATAAGGTTGCGACAACTCCCATCACCAGTGGAAATCCATGTGTGCCCCACAAATCCATGGTGTAGCCGGCGATGATTGGTCCAGCCAATCCGCCCATTCCCCAGAACACGCCGAATGACGCTATAGCTATAGCCAGTTCGGTACCACGAAACCATTGCCCAGCCAGCGTCAAAGCAATGGTGTACACACCAGCGAAAAAGCCCAACCAGATAAACAAGGTCAGAAACAACAGCCAAGGCACTGTGACTACGAATGGCAGCACCGCTGCTCCGGCGATACCCACCAAACCACACAAGACCATCACTCCGACACGGCTGAAGTAATCTCCTAACCAACCAATGGGAAACTGCAGCACCGCACCGCCAATGGCAGCAAAAAACAACATCAATGCTGCTGTAGCATCTGATAAACCGCTTCTCACACCATAGACAGGTAACAACCCAACGCTGGCCATATCTTTGAACGCCACCACGAAACAAGCGATGACCAGCAAAGGCGCTACTTTGATGAAACTCACTATGTTGAACGTGGGTGTATCTAACTCGTCTGGCGAATAGCTCTTGACCAGCAGCAGCGGGACAATCGCTACCGACATCAGTCCGATCCCGACCAGAAATGGTAATTGACCTTGAATACCCGTCATGGCCAATACCACTGGCCCGATCGCAAAACTTAAACCCAGCATCGTGTTGTATAGCCCGATGACTCGACCCCGGAGCCGTTCGGGCGTGATGTCATTGAGCCAGGTTTCTGAAACGATGAAAACGATGCTGCCGGAAATACCACCGAGAAATCTGATCACAAACCAGACCAACACCTTGTCGGTCAACATCAACCAGACGATCAGGAATATTTCGACAAAAACGCCTATCAGTAACAGGGTTCTTCCACCTGCCATTTTCAAACACAACGGCACGAAGAACGCTCCCAGCATCACGCCAATCGCCGGGGTTGTCGCCAGACTGCCAATCAGAAAGTTGCTGGCACCACGTTGCTCGAGAATCAGTGACAACAATGGACTATACAGACTGAAGGTCATGCCAAATAGGCAGACACAGCCGATCACCGAGATCAGCCCTTGAAGACGCAAATCCTTCCAGGAATGCGGGCTGAACGTTTTCTGTGCGGACAAATTCTCTGGGCCGTAAAGCTTGTGTTAGAAATCCGCCAGAGGGATTACGGATTCACTCACAGGGTCATGTCTGATCCAAGCTAACCGAATTGCGAAGCCAGTGGCCTGCCATTGGGGTGAGCCGGCGGAAACAAGGCCGTATTTTCCTCCAAACACAAGAGCTGCGCATGATTTTATTTATGAGTGCTTGTGTCGGCGTATAGAATAAGTTCTTTCATCAACCCGCGCATCACTGCTACATCACCGAGATCACTTTATCGCCAGTCAAGCCGGTCAGCAGCTGATTCTTGTACCAAAATCGAATAATACACACATGATCACACGAGTCAGAGGCCGATATATCGGCCGGAATGCATCTTCAGCGTATAAAGACCTTGTCTGGGCAGTCGGCACCGCCAAAGACACGACGGTTGGAATCGAAGAGCAGACAACACAAACGCTAGCGGCCTTGGACAACCTCCTGCAGGAGCAAGGGTCACATCGATCAAAGATCGTATCTGCACAGGTCTACCTGACGAACATGGTCAATAAATCCGCGATGGATCGCATCTGGTGTGACTGGCTGGGTGACGATCCACAGCATTGGCCGCAAAGGGTCTGCATTGGTGTCGACTTACATGGCGATATGCTGATTGAAATCAGCGTGACAGCCGTTCGGCTAGAGGATTAAGCACTGTCTTAAAATGCCTTCCGTACGGCAGAGCCTGACGTGAACGCACTCTTTCGATCGGCTCCTTACCGCAGACTGTGGTGCAATAGCGCTCTCAATGCTGTCAGCATGGGCGGCGATTATGTACTGATTGGCTGGCTGGTATTGGATGCAACACAAAGTTCGAGCTGGGTCGGCATCGCATTTGCACTCTACTACCTACCAAACATCATATTTGGCATCATCGGTGGCGGGATAGCCGATCGGTTTCCGCGTCGTGGGCTTCTTCAGAGTCTCGACTTTGGCGCTGCCGGATTAATCATCCTGTTTTCAGTACTGTTCGTTTATCAAACCCCGCAAGCACCCCTCGTTCTGGTACTGACCTTGGTACTGGGCAGCCTACGAGCTATTAAGAACCCAGTTCGGCTGGCACTTGCTTATGACCTTGCCGGACGGCAACAAGCGACTCGAGCCCTCTCGGGTATCAGCGTCGCAAGCCGTCTAGGCATGCTGATCGGCGCAATTGCGATCGGGGTACTCACAGACCGTTTCGGTGTGGCAGTTGCCCTGATACTGATGGCATTGATGCATACAGCAGCTGGGGGAGCGCTCACCGGAATACGGTCAAGAAATCAGCGTGTTGCTGCTGATAACACCCCTTTGTGGCAAAACCTCAGCGACTACGTCAGAGAGTTCAGAGTAAACCGAGTGCTACTAATGCTGGTTCTGGTCACCGCAGGTATCGAATTATTCGGCACCTCCTACTCCAGTGCGCTACCAGCAATGGCAACATCTCGTCTGGACCTGCGAGCTGATGGTCTCGGCCTGATGCATGCCGCCCAGGCATCTGGCGGCCTACTGATTGGATTATTACTATTCGCCGTATCACCGCAGAAAAGACGCATCAGAATCTATGGTATCTGCGTATTACTCCTTGGAATCAGCATTATCGCACTGGGACATGTTTCAGATATTCCCACTGTACTACTGACGCTTGCCGTCGTCTCAGCAATGATATCAGCCTGGGACATCCTCACACAGAGTATGATGCAGTCGTGTGTGCCGGATCATTTGAGGGGCCGGTCGATGGGAGCATGGATGTTCGCGATAGGCTCAGCCCCGTTGGGCCAACTCGAAATGGGTTTTCTCGTAACCGCCATTGGCATCGGGCCCGCTCTCTACCTCAATGGTTCTGGTGTGCTGCTTGTCATCCTGCTTGCCTTTACGGCGACACCCATACTGCGAAAACTGTAACATTATGGTCACTTTGGTTCGAACATACTGAGCAAGAAGTTCGATGAACTTTGAATCATTAATCAAGAAAATGACCCGTGCGGCTGTTCAGGGCAATGGCGCAACGGTTGCCGACTGCTTTACTGCTGACGGGGTATATCACGACGTCTTCTATGGGAACTTCACAGGCCGAGACATCGCTCGGATGATTGAGGATTATTTCCACCGTGATGGCGAAAACTTTAAGTGGGATATCTTTGAGCCGGTAGAACAACGGAATATGGGTTATGCACGTTATGTATTCAGTTACGATTCCCGACTGCCTGATTTCCAAGAGCAAAGAGCCATCTTTGAGGGCGTTGCAATTTGTCAGCTGCGTGATGGCAGAATTTCTGATTACCGAGAAGTAGCAACAGCCACCACCGGCCTTGCTCTAATGGGTTATTCACCCGACAAGATTTCTAGATTCATTGCCCGCGAGACAGATGTCCTGGTTAAACGACCCGAGGCAGCCAGTCACCTTGCTGCCTCAACCAGCCGCAGTTGATAACGGCACGGTATGCCTACCCGTGTTGACCATCTCGATTAGCTGAGTAGCCGGCAATGCATCTGCATGGATAGACCAAAATGACCAAACCGATACCTACAAATATGACCGGCGGATTGAATGACCTTTTGGGCTTTCAGCTGGTTGAATGGCATTCGGGTTATGCCGTACTTGAAGTCGAACTGGATGACCGGCATAAGAATCGACAAGGTGGCCTGCATGGCGGTATCATCGCCACAATGATCGACGCTGTGACTGGTTATTGCGGCATATACGAACCGGATCCCAGCCGACGCCGGGGCAATGTCACCGTTTCTCTGAACATTAATTTCATCAACCGGCCCAAGGGCAGTCTGCTCAGGGCCACCGCAGAACTTATCCGGGCAGGACGTCGGCTGTACTTTGCTTCCGCTCGAGTGACAGATGATCAAGGCACGCTCGTAGCGACAGCTGAAGCGGTCTACGCCTATGTTGAAAAGCAACCGAAAACCGGCTCAGCGGTGTCCTGATAAATTCCTTTGGAGCACAATTGTGGTCAATACCCCAAGATCTAACGGTAAAACGCTGTTCGAAAAAATATTTGACCGGCACGTAATCGTTGCGCGTGAATCGGGAGATGCACTGCTGTTCATCGATCGACAGCTTATCCATGATCTTCATTACCGCTCGTTCGATGAACTACAGGCCGCCGGACAGACAATCCGTTATCCCGATCAGCTGTTCGCGACACCAGACCACAGTGTTCCCACCACTGCCAAGAAACTGACCGACATACCACAGGGCGAAATGCACGATACGATTGCCGGTCTTCAGAGGGCGGCCGATCGGATCGGCTTTACTCATTTCGACATGACCGACCCGCGCCATGGCATTGTCCATGTTGTCGGACCCGAACAGGGTATCACCCTACCGGGCCTAACACTGGTCTGCGGCGACTCTCACACCTCTACCCACGGTGCACTGGGCTGTCTCTCATTCGGTATTGGCTCAACTGAGGTCAAGCATGTACTGGCGACCCAAACTTTGTGGCAGCGAAAACCGCGGAATATGCGCATCACGGTAGACGGAACGCTCGGTCCTGGGCTCAGTGCAAAAGATATTATTCTGGCCATCATCAGGCACATTGGCGCCGCTGGTGGCACTGGTTATGCGATCGAATACGCCGGTTCAGCAATTCGACAGCTGTCTATAGAGGGTCGCATGACAATCAGCAACATGACCATCGAGGCTGGTGCCCGGTTTGGCATTATTGCGCCCGATGACAAGACCCTGGAGTACGTTTATGGTCGACCCCACGCACCCACTGGCGAAAAATGGGAAGAAGCCATGGCTTATTGGCGAACGCTACCTTCCGACGATACAGCAGTCTTCGCCAAAGAGATCAACATAAACGCTGCTGCAATAGAGCCGACTGTAACCTGGGGTAACAGTCCGCAATTCTGTGTGGGTATCAGCGATGTGGTCCCAGATCCAACCTCCGAGACGGACCTGTCAATCCGAGCCAACATGGAATCTGCGCTCACTTATATGGACCTTTTACCCGGCACGCCGATCAACAAGATCGAAATCGACAGAGTATTCATTGGTTCATGCACAAACAGCCGGATTGAAGATCTACGGCAAGCTGCAGAAGTATTCAAAGGCAGATGTGTGGTCGTGCCTACACTTGTCGTACCTGGTTCCGGCCTGGTCAAAAGCGAAGCTGAACGAGAAGGACTTGATCGTATATTTATTGATGCAGGTGCCCAGTGGCGAGAACCGGGCTGCTCTATGTGCGTGGCTATAAACGGTGACGTGCTTTTACCAGGTCAGCGCTGTGCATCGACCAGCAACCGAAATTTTCAAGGACGTCAGGGCATGGGAAGCCGCACCCATCTGGTCAGCCCGGCAATGGCAGCAGCCGCAGCTGTCACTGGGCGTTTCACAGACAGTCGACAACTCAGCAGTTAGCACCCATGCAACCATTCCTCAGATTCTCAGCTGTTGCTGTTCCGATTGATATTCCCAACTGTGATACCGACCAGATTATTCCAGCCCGCTTTCTACGCCGAGCAAAGGATGATCCGGCCTATGCCCGCTTTCTACTTCATGACCTCCGATTTCATGCCGACGATACTGAAACCGGCTTCATATTCAATCAGATCCCTTACAGCGATGCACAGATTCTGGTATGTGACATAAATTGGGGTTGTGGTTCATCACGAGAGGCTGCCGTCAATGCATTGATGGCCAATCACATCCGTGCGGTAATTGCACCAACTTTTGGTGATATTCACTACAGCAACTGCATCAAAAACGGTTTGCTTCCTGTCAGGCTCTCTGCTGCAAATTGCAATCACATCCGGATACAGCTGCACGAATCCCCTGGCGCGACCATAGCCATAGACCTCGAGGAACAGGTCGTCTCAGGCCCGAATCAGAAAAGTTACAACTTCGATATCGACTCACTGGACAAGATCAGGTTGCTTAACGGGCTGGACGACATCAGCATGACGCTTGAACATCAGACCGCGATCGAGGCGTTTGAACAGGACTATCGTAAGAACAACCGCTGGATCTTCTGAATCACCCTAGCGAAAAATCAACTGGCCAACAGTCAGGCTGGTGATCTACTCAGTCAGGTACCAACAAATCTCTGAGTTTTGACTGAAACCAGTGTACGCCGGCTTCCTGCTTGTGGCTCAACGGCCCCGGCACATATGCATTTGAGGCGTAGTTTTTATGCGTCTGAACACAGATTTCAAAATCTTCCTCGATAACAGCCAGATTCTGTGCGATGACTTCCTGGCATGATGATTTGTCCACCCGCTTCTCATCACAGAAATAGAACTCGTAAATCAGTTCGGTCTGCGCGGGTCCGACTGGATTTACCCGGGAGGTGTTCATGCCGCCGTCGAACACAGACAAGGTCCAATTGGGCCACATCCACAACCATCTGCCCCGATAAAAAAGTTTGTCTTGTGCCGGTGCAGACATACGCACCATGTTGTCATGCACGGTGGTCTCAAACTGTTCAAATTGGATAGCCTCAAAGAAACTGGGATGTATGGTGGGAATATGATAGCCCTCTACAAAATTGTCCGTGTAGACTTTCCAGTTGGCATCAAACACCAACCGATGTTGTGCCACGGGCTGATAGGTTTCAATCGGTTCCAAGGCCAGCTCGCCGATAACGGCTGCAAGCTGGCTCTCCAGAGTACGATCCGTATCCAGGGCAACAAACACCAGGCCGCGCCATACGTCGACATAAATTTCGTCAAGCGGCCAGTCAGCTGGATCAAATTTCGGATCGTCGCCAAACCACGGTGTACGCTCTAGGCTACCGTCCAGTCTATAGACCCAGCTGTGGTAGGGACATCGGATACGCTTACAGTTGCCCTGCCCTTCCGGCAACAGTCGGGCGCCCCGGTGACGACAGACATTGCGAAATGCACGCAGTTTCCCGTCATTGTCACGGATGGCGAATACCTTGGCCCCGGCAATCTCTGTAGCCAGATAATCCCCTGCCGAATAGAGATATGTGACCGGTCCCAGCAACTGCCATGTATTCCAGAAGATCACCCGGCGCTCGCGCTCATAGAGTGCAGAATCCGTGTAAAATTCAGGGCCGAGATTCTTCATCTTGCTAAACCACCTCATCCGTAAATCGCACAGCAACAACCACGCTATTGCGCTAGGTGCCCCAGGGCCTAATCTGGTTCTTAAGTTCGCCGTAGCCTTCTAGAAATCCAGGTCGGTCGTCAGCATAAACCCTGTCGAACACGTTCAGTGCTTCATCCAGCCAGTCATGAAGTGCAGCATTGCCGGGATTTGCGTCTATGTAAGCATCCCGGATCAATACAAAGTGGATTCTTGGGTCGTAGGGTTTTTTCGTCCCGCCCACGGATTCATCACCGTCTAGCAGGCGGAGTAACATGGCGTCCGCTGATCCAAGCGTTTGTTCGTGAATGGGTGGACCTTCCATCCTGTACATAATAGATGTCATATCCCTACCGTTACCAGTGGTGTAGCCAAGCTCACCCCACAAGTCATCCATGCGAGCTTCGGACCCCAGCTTGTCGATCACAATTTGACCGAACCGGCGCAAAGGTTCAGATACATCGGCCAACAGGTCGGTCAACCGATCACCATCGAGGTCGGTCGCCAGCACAATCACTTCACGGTTTTCGATCAGGTCCCAGAGCAGCAGTCCATAATTAGTGTCGGCGATATGCATTTCGATCTGACCGCCCCAAGACTCCATACCGGCCTTGAAGTCTTCTGGCAGCAGCGACACGATCCGATCAACCTGCTCACGATATTCAACATAACCATCAACGGTGAACTTCCGGCCAACCTTGAATTGCGTGTCCTGCAGCATCCAGGACAGCAATCCGGCGTTGACTCCGTCCTCCATTGCCTGGGTTGGTTTCATGGCAACCCGTCCCAGTCGACCGGTTTCATGGACCATCTGCAGAAATCGACGGTTGGCATACGCCATCTGAATACCTGGGGTGTTCATTTCCGAATGGATGACACCGGTTTGGGCATCGACATCAAACACAGCCCGATCCTGGGAATACGGAAGGCACGGCATGCAGCGCACAACTGTGATGCAACCGTACGGTCTCACGTTGCAGTAGACCCCAGCCTGGGTTCGCAACGCTGCATTGCCTGACTTTCCCATCACCACAACTTTGCCGCCCTGGCCATCAGCAACATAGACGTCACCGGCTGTTGACCACTTGATTGAGGTACAGGACATGTTTCCGAACCAGGCCAGCGGCTCAAGATTATGGTCGTGACGGTACTGTGCCCACATCGGTACTGCATAGTAGGGCAGTCCCAAAACGTCTACAGCAGCAATGGTGCCAATCAATGCATAGGCATCCGTCAAGGCGTGCGCGACGGGATTAATCTTTCCATCATGTAAACCGCCCTGCCAGATCAACGCATCGGGATAACCTGCCGGTCGAACATCGCTGGTCTGAAACAGCGCCGACAATGCCTCCAGAAGATCACCCCCATCTGCCTCAGTTTGTGCAATCTCAAGTAAATCAATCATCTTGTTTTGTAACCTTTGTGGTTGAATTCTATGTCTAACATCTACAGATCGTTCAGACCCCCGATGAATCCAGACATACCTTCTTACAAGCAATTATTGGGAACACTAATCTTTTAGAGCCTTTTCGATCGCCTTGTCCAAACTGCTGGGTGATCGTCTCGTTCCATATCGAGCCAGAACCTCCCCATCCCGACCGACCAGAAACTTGGTGAAATTCCAAGTGATTCTTTGTGATCCCAAAAGACCCCGCCGGGCTTTTTTGAGCCGCTGGAAAAGCAGATGTGCACCCTCACCATTTACGCGAATTTTGGCACACATCTGAAAGCTCACATCGTAGTAACGCTGGCAGAAATCCAGAATCTCCGCACCAGTACCAGGCTCTTGCCGGCGAAACTGATTACACGGAAAACCGAGGATTTCCAAGCCCTTCTCCTTGTATGACCTGTAGAGCTGCTCCAATTCTGCATATTGCGGGGTATACCCGCAGCGGCTGGCCGTGTTACAGATCAACAGCACTTTGCCACGAAACTCGGACAGATCGATGATGCGACCGGATATCAACTCGATGGTTGTGTTGTAATCGATCTTCATCTGTCGACTACGTCAACCTTGTTACAAAAGATGTCTGCAGAAACAATCTCATCTTCTTCAGCGGTTCGAACTGTCCCGTCGGCCCCAAAGACTCACTATTCCAGAAGACGCACATACTACCACCTGGTCATTAGCCTGGAACAAACCGGCCGTCCTTACGCCAGCTTGATGGACATCGCTTGAGCCGTGTGTGGTAACGTTTCAGCTACGCAACGATCAACACCTCAGGGAATACCCCCATGGCGTATGTCAATTCACACTATCTGGTAGATGCCGATTGGCTGTCTTCGCATCTGGCTGAACCTAACCTGCGCATTTACGATTGCACGACTCATCTGATCCACCAGAATGACCCGGCACTGCCCGGTCCATACCGGGTCCAGTCGGGCCTTAAGGATTACCTCAAGGAACATATCCCCGGCGCAGCCTTTATCGATCTCCAGGAAGACCTGTCGGATACAAATAGCAACCTGCGCTTTACCTGCCCCGACAACGGCCAGCTGTTGCAAGCATTTGCCACTCTTGGTGTCGGAGATGAATCTCAGGTGGTTCTCTACAGCCAAACGACGCCCCAGTGGGCAACCAGAATCTGGTGGCTGTTGCGGATTGCAGGGTTCGACAATGCCCGCGTCCTAGACGGTGGGTTAACGAAATGGAAACTAGAGCAACGGCCCGTCAGTAACCAGCAAACAACCTATACGCCGACACAACTGACAACCACGCCTCGGACTGGGCTGATGGCTTCCAAAAATGACGTACTCGACGCCATCAATGATTCCACAGTCTGCACTATCAACGCTTTGCGCCGTGTACAGCACGCCGGCCAGGATGCGGGGGAATTTGGTAACTATGGGCGCCCTGGACACATCAGCGGATCGGTTAATGTACCCACCGCAGAACTGGTTGACGGCAATACTACTGAGTTTCTACCTGCTGAACACATCGCTTCGATGTTCACTGAGATCAGCGTGGATAAGGCAGATCGCATACTGACCTACTGTGGCGGAGGGATCGCCGCCAGTGCAACAGCGATGCTTTTAGTCATGCTGGGGTTCGATAACGTCTCCATATACGACGCTTCCCTCAGCGAGTGGGCACCGGACAAGACGCTGCCAATGGATACGCTGAACTGAGTCCGGCACAACCAAACAGCTGTTGAAAGTGTCTTGTCAAACAATATAGAGGCAGCAGTACTCATCGTTGGTGCGGGTCCTGTCGGTCTGACCCTGGCACTGGATCTGGCCTGGCGAGGTATCGAAGTAGCCGTGGTGGAAATCAGAGGTCACGGGGAACCCCCACCTGCAAAATGCAATCACGTGTCCGCCCGCACGATGGAGGTATACCGGCGCCTGGGAATATCTCAGAACATCCGAGACGCTGGATTACCGACTGATTATCCCAACGATGTGGCATTTCGCACAACATTTACCGGTATTGAAATCGCGCGTATCCCCATACCGTGCAGACGTGATCGCTACATTGCAACTGACGGGCCTGACACCGGGTGGCCGACCCCGGAGCCGCCCCACCGTATCAACCAGATCTATCTTGAACCAATTCTGTTTGAACAAGCTGCCACAACAGCCGAGATATCCATCCACTGCCGGTCCCAGTTCATAGCCCTCGAACAAAGCGATAATGGCGTAGTCGCCATCATAGAGGACTTGGAAACGGGCGACACCTGTCGCGCTTCCTGTGAATACCTGATCGGCTGCGACGGTGGCTCATCTGCCGTGCGCAAAAACATTGGCAGCCAGTTTGCCGGTGACTCTGTTTTACAGCGTTGCCAGTCCAGCTTCATTCATACCGCTGAGCTGATCCACTTGCAGAACGAGAAACCGGCCTGGAGTACCATATCTCTGAACCCCCGGCGTTCCGGCAATGTCTATGCGATAGACGGCCAATCACTGTGGATAGTCCACAACTACCTACGCGAAGATGAAACCGACTTTGAATCGGTTGATCGCGACGGGTCCATCAGAACCATCCTCGGTGTCGAGGATGAGTTCAAATACGACATCCTGGCACGAGAAGACTGGTTCGGAAGACGCCTGGTGGCTGATCGTTTTCGCAAAAACCGGGTATTTCTGTGCGGCGATGCGGCCCATATCTGGGTGCCTTATGCCGGCTACGGCATGAATGCCGGCGTTGCCGACGCCGTGAATCTGTCCTGGCTGCTCAGCGCCAGACTGAACCAGTGGGCACCCGACTCCATTCTGGATGCTTACGAACGAGAGCGCCTGCCCATTACCGAACAGGTTTCCCGCTTTGTAATGAATCATGCCCACGCCATGGTCAAGCAGAGACGTACCGTACCTGGAAACATTGAGGCACCAGGGCGAGAAGGAGAGCGCGTACGGCAGCAAATGGGTCGCTACGCCTATGAACTGAACGTTCAGCAGTACTGCGCCGCGGGACTTAACTTTGGCTACTTCTACGACGACTCACCTATTATCGCTCACGAACCGGAATTACCCCCCGCTTACACGATGTCTACCTTTACACCATCAACGCTGCCCGGCTGTCGCCTCCCACATCTGTATCTAGAGTCTGGACGCTCGTTGTACGACCTTCTGGGTCCCGAATTCACGCTATTGAGGCTCGACCCTGCACTGGATACTACAGCGCTTACTGCAGCTGCCAAACACAGGCGCTTTCCACTCCACATTCTTGATATCACCGCGCGGCCGGACAACGGTGAATACACGCACCCCTTGATCCTGGTCCGGCCCGATCAGCACGTTGCCTGGCGTGGACACACTTGTCCGAGTGACGGTCTCTCCTTGATCGACCACATTCGAGGGTGCACACCGGCATGATCGCCCGCAGGCCAAACTATTGAGTCAAGTCGGCGCAATGAAAAATCGAGGATCGACCTCATCATCAGGTGTTCCGTCCTTCAGATAGCGACGAAGATTATCCAGGAACTGTTCCGTCCCCCGACCCGAGGTACCATCGCCGCGATTGGACATATGTGCCGTGATGATCACATTCGGGTGTGTCCAGTAAGGATGCTCTACCGGCAACGGCTCCACTGAAAACGCATCCAGCACCGCGAACTCCGGTCGACCGTGTTCGAGTCCGGTTATCAACGCTGAATCGTCGATCAAACCGCCGCGTGCAACATTGATCAACAGTGATCCTTTTTTCATGGCAGTGACAAACGCCACATCAACAAGCCCGGTAGTCTCCGTATTTTCAGGACACGCCAACACCACTACATCGCTTTTTGCCAGAGTGGTAGACAACTCCGCCCGGCCGACGACCTCATCTGCGGCTGGGTCTGAGGTACCGGAACGGCGCAGCGTTGTGATATGGCAGTTAAACGCTCGCGCTCGTTGTGCGACACGACGTCCGATATGGCCGAAACCAACAATCAGCCAGCGGCTGCCGTAAAGTTCCCTGAATCTCTTGCTTTTCCATTCGGTTGCACGCTGTGACGCCAGTCGAAACTCGATATCCTGAAAATAGTAAAGGGCGTATGCCAGGGTGTATTCTGCGATTGCGATCGATTGTGCATAACTCTTACTCAGTCGTACACCGCGCTCTGCCAGTGCACTGTACAGGGGATCGTCAAGCCCGGCATGCCCGGTCTGGACCCAACGCAGGCTGTCAAACTGCAATAGGGTCTCGACATATTTTCTCATTTTTCCGCGGGCCAAGATATCGAAGCTGATCCAACCGATTTCCGGTTCAATGGCGTCGGCATCAACGGTTTGACCGCCCAGTGAGAATCTGCCATCAGTATGCCAGCAAACAATCCGCAAGCCATCATGATGTGCTAACGCTTCGCTAAGCCGCGGCAACGATTCCTCAAACACAAGCAGGTCTACCATATTTAACTGATCATCCGTTCAAAATTCTTGAATCAGGTCAACTGGTCATCGGCTGCGAAGCGTCAGCTTAGCTCAAAGTGAAACGGGTTGTTTTCGGACCGCCCTTCCAGCGCTGGGTAACCAGAATGCGCACAAAACCGCGACCACAGCTGCAGCAGAAAAGAGCAGGTAGAGCACACCAAAAGTTCCGGTCCGGTCAAACAGATCGCCTGCCACATAAACCGTCAAACCACCGATGCCCAGTGCCAGAACAAATCGGGCACCGTATGCCAGCGAGCGCCATCTGAATGGCGTGTACCGAGCCACCAACATATTCTCTGCCGCTGCAAAAGTCACCAGAAACGACATCGCTAAAAACATCGCCAATATGAGACGGTACCCCGAAGCGGTCGCAACCAGTATCAATGCCGGTACCAGCAACATCCAGAACACAAGGTAGATCCTTCGCGGAGAATAGCGATCTGCTAGCCAGCCACCGATAAAGCTGCACACTGATGATAACCCGATGACAGTACCGGTGAGTATCCCAATCCCCGTGTATGAATCCGTAAAAGTGACCGTTAACCCCACTTCGAACACCTTCGGCGCTGTGTTCATCATGCCGGCGTATACAAAACCGTTGCAAGCCATGGTCACGAGCAGCACCAGAAATACACGGCGATAGTCGCCAGGGGCAGGCGCTGGCACCGGTACACGATCAGCATTGCGGTCCGATACCCAGCCCTGAGCCCAGGCAACCCATAGCAAGGCCCCCGTCAGAATTGCTGCGGCACCGGGCAACACAAAGGCTGCTCTCCAGGAGACATAATCAATCATCAGTCCTACGAACACCGGCGCCACAGCACTGCCGAGATGGCCAAATGCGCCGTTGACACCCAGGGTCAGGCCCTGCCGGCGCGCGCACGCGACCAGCCAGGCAATCCCCACCGGATGGTAGATCGACGCAAAAAGACCTATCAGTGACAGCCCGATAAACAGACTGGTGGTATTCGTTGCCAAGCCGGTGAATGCTGTAGAAACACCAATCCCAATAAAGAAAATTACAAGCATTCCCACCTGACTCCACCGATCACCAAACCAGCCTGCGGGCAGCGAGCCCACACCAAACAGGATAAGGCCCACGCTCGAAAGACCCAGCATCTCACCATAAGACAGATCAAATTTACTGGGCAAATAAAGCACGGCAGTGGCATAGAGAATGGTCAGCATATGTGTAAACACATGGCCGGCATTCGAAAATGCCATGGAAACGAAGGGCTCGGTATCAATTCGACCGGCGTACAAATTTGTCAGTGCCCAAGATAACGGCTTTTCATGCCGCGGGGAGATGGTCTACAGCCTCGAACAGGCGCTCCACTTCATTTGCCTCGTTGTAGAGATACGGGCTCACCCGCATCGCATCTCCACGTTTACTGACGTAAACACCCAATGAGGCGAGTCTGTCCTGGAGATCCTCGGGCCACCCTTGGTGCCGGCGTATGCCGATGATATGCGCGACCCGGCAGTGCTTGGGTGGCACCAGCATGCCTCGATCCAGAGCAGCGGCTTCTACAAGATCTGTCAGCATTTCTATGGACCGGCTGATTCGTTCTAGTCGCCATTCGATCAACTGGTCCAGTGCCTTAATAGCCATGGCGGGCAGTATTGGATTATTGCGTTCACCCATATCAAACCGACGTGCGCCAGAGGCTCCGTCCATATCATCTCCCCGCATCATACCCAGAGGGGGGGTATCACTAAGCGTCCAAGTGTAATGCTCGATTGGTTGCGCTGAATGATGCCGGGGTGCCGCGTATAAAAAACTGAACGCATAGGGACACAACAGCCACTTGTACCCGGATGCAATCATGAAGTCAGGATCAATCTCGTTTACATCCAGTTCCATTGCACCGGCCGACTGCGTGGCATCGACGACCAGAGCAGCATCGACCTCACGACAGCGTCGCCCCAGCGCAACCAGATCGATCGAACTGCCGTCGGTCCACCGGCAGGGCGCGGTTGCAACAATCGCGGTGTTGTGATCGATGTGCGCAAGAATCGCGGCGGTCCAGTCCCAGTCATCAGGCGTGGGGACGATAGTGAGCTTGGCGCCAACCTCCAGTGTTTTAAGGTACCAGGCGTGGAAATTAGAAGGGAATTGGTCTTCGATGACGACTATATTCTGTCCCGCGAGAACCGGCAGGGTCTCAGCAGCCAGTTTTATCCCGTAGCTCGTTGAATGAACCAATGCAATGTTGTCCGCCCCGCTCCTGACGAGCGTGCCATAGGCGGACCGGCAGCGCTCAATTTCGTCTGCAGTACGATCTCTGCTTTGGGCATCCCATGGCTGGGCCTTTCTCATCACACTTTCTTGACCCGCGCGACAAGATGTTTGCAGTAGAGGCCCCTGAGAGGCACAGTTGAGATAGACAATATCCTCTGGGATGTCGAACATCGCCCTCTGATTGGACAATCGGTCTATCATGTGCTTCTCATCGTAATCCCTGGCTAGTCGTACGCTTACCCATTTCTAGAAGTGGCTACGCTATAAGATCCCGCTGTATACGCGCTTTTCAAGCATGCGTGCATCGACTTAGTCTAACCTTAAGCCCGCATTGCAGAACTGATTGTATTCGCTATCGGCATGGCATAATGCACAACCAGATCTGACTCGTGACGGACTGGTTGAGTCTGATCGCGATCAGTCATCAAACTGGCCTGGACTCTATATCCCATGTACTTATGCTTGAGCGCGTAAATGACAGATAGCAGCGCCTCTCATTTTCCACAACTATTCTCACCTTTTAGGTTAGGCCATACGGAAACACCGAACCGTATTGTCTCAACCAGCCATGGCACGAACATGGCCAGCGAAGGCATTCCGACACCGCAACTGATTGCCTACCATGAGGCCAAGGCACGAGGAGGTTGTGGCACGGTAATGATGTTCGGCAGCGGCGCGGCCTCACCGTTGACACCGATTATGAACAATCACGTGAACCTTTGGGATGATCGTGCTAAAAATGGACTCCGTGACGCGGCACACGCTATCAAGCAACACGGCGCACTGGCTATCAGCCAGGTCACGTCAATGGGTCGTCGAACCAATCTTCACGCTGACATCTTCGGTCGGGGCCCTTCAGCTACGTCGTGTGAACTGTCTCCGGCAATTCCTCATGTCCTGACAATCGGTGAAATAGAGCAGATCACAGCCGATTACGCTCAAGCATGTGCCACGCTCAAAGATTGTGGCTTTGATGGAGCCGATCTTGCCTTTTACGACGACCAGCTGCCGGATCAGTTCTGGAGTCCTCAAACCAATCATCGACGTGACCGTTACGGTGGTGTACTGGAGAACCGACTGCGATTTTCTCTCGATGTTCTGGAAGCGATACGTGGCGCTGTAGGCCGGGAATTTATCGTTGGCGCCCGAGTATCCGGTGATGATCGACTGCCGGGTGGACTGTCACCCGAGGAACTCCTGGAGATCATCCAACGACTGGATCGTACAGAGCAACTCGACTATTTCACGGTGACAGGCGGTACGATCTCGACTTTTCGCTCACGTGGTTGGAACATCCCATCGGCCTACTACGGCCTGGGCACCTTCGTCACTCTGGCTGGTCGGATCCGATCTACCGTAAACACCCCGGTAATTGTGACCGGCCGAATCGTGACCCCGGCTCAGGCTGAACAGGTACTTAAGAGTGGCGCGGCTGACCTAGTCGGCATGACCCGTGCACTGATCGCTGATCCGGATCTTCCAACAAAAGCCAGGAACCAGCAGCCTGAACAAATTCGTGTGTGCATGGGCTCAAATGAAGGCTGCATTGACCGGCTGTATTTCGGACTGCCGATTGGCTGTGTACAGAACCCAGTTGTCGGCAGAGAACAATCCTGGGGAAATCTTACGCCAGCTACAAAACCTCGGCATATTGTGGTGATTGGTGGGGGGCCGGCAGGTATGGAAACCGCCCGGGTTGCAGCCTCCCGACAGCACCAGGTAACGCTTCTTGAACGTGACAATAAACTGGGCGGTGCTATACAGATAGTAGCCCGAGCATCCGGATGGGAAAGCTACTTGCAGTGCGTCACCTGGCTTAAGAATCAGCTACAGGACCTTGAGATCGACATTCGACTCGAGACTGATGCCACGACTAACCTGATCTGTTCACTGTCACCCGATGCGGTCGTTGTGGCGACTGGCGCAGAACCAAGAAGACCAAATCTAGCCGGTGCCAACCTACCTCATGTTGTTACGGTTTCGGACATCCTCAGTGGTAGTGCAAACCCATCGGGGCGCTGCGTGATACTGGATGAAACCGGGTATACACCTGGTGCTACAACTGCTGATACCTTAAGTCAGTTGGGGTATGACGTTGAGATCGTGACCCGTCAGTATGCATTGGGCGAAGACATTGGCACCACTGTCAGGGCCGTCCTGCACGAACGTTTGTTGCGCACTGGTGTCAGGATCACCACTTTGCACACACCCGTCGAGATCACGACTTCCGGGGTTCGCTTGATGCATGTGCTTACAGATGAAGAACGTTTTATTGAAGCAGACACCGTGGTCCTTTCTTCCAGTGGTATCGGGCGCGACGCGCTCCACCGTGAACTGGGTGAAGGAAACAACTATGAACTCCATCTAATTGGGGATGCTTTTGCTCCCCGTCACTTGAGACATGCCATGGTGGATGGCGCCCGGACCGGACGGGCACTGTAGGGACTTATGTCCTGGCCTGATCAATCGTCGCTGTCGCAAGCTCTGTTCACCCGGGCGCAGAAGGTTCTCCCAGGTGGTATTTCAAGGCTACAAACGCTGGTTCAGCCGTTTCCGATCTATGCCACCGAGGGTCAAGGCGCAACGATAATAGATGCCGACGGTGTGACGCGCACAGATTTTATGAATAACTTTGCCTCTCTGATCCACGGACATGCACATCCAGAAATTCTCAGCTCTGTCACTGAGGCTATGCACAAAGGCACCTGCTTTTCGATGCCCACGGAGCTAGAAATTCAGCTCGCCGAATTAATTGTAGACCGAGTCAAACGGGTCGAGAAAATCCGTTTCTGTAACAGTGGGACAGAAGCTGTGATGCTTGCCATCAAAGCAGCGCGGGCGCGGACGAACCGACCCTGCATCGCTAAGATTGAAGGTGCCTATCACGGGATGTATGACTATGCAGAAGTCAGTTTAGATTCTTCGCCGGATAATTGGGGTGACGCGCCTACCCCGTTAGCCTATACCCGCGGTACCCCTATGAGCGTCTTAGAAGACACTATCGTCATACCGCTCAATGACAGCAACACCAGCGAGCGGCTATTGCGTGACTGTGGCGACAGATTGGCTGGCGTACTGATCGACCCTGTACCGTTGTCCTGCGGGCTGGTACCGATGGCCGATCATTTTATCGACATGCTGCATCGCGTAAGCCGTGAACTCGGTGCGCTGATCATTGCTGACGAGGTCATTGCATTCCGTCTTGACTATCATGGTGCACAGTCAAGGTTTGGGATCAACCCAGACCTCACAACTTTTGCCAAGATTATTGGCGGCGGCTTCCCTGTTGGAGCCATTGGGGGAACTGAAGATGCCATGTCTGTTTTTAGCCATAATCAAGGCAAACCCCCAAACTCATCTAGTGGAACATTCACAGCAAACCCAGTATCGATGGCGGCGGGACTCAAGACACTAGAGATGCTAGACACCAAAGCCTACGATTACCTGGAAGATCTAGGCACTTACGCCAGACATGTCGTGGAGAATGCATTTGCTGCGAGTGGATTCAAGGGACAAGTAAGCGGGGTCGGTAGCATGTTTCACTTGCATCTTCATGATCGTGAAGTGACTGACTACCGAACATTCTTCCAGACTGAGGCTGAAGCTGGAGCGACCACCCGACTTCATCTTAGACTTCTTGATTCCGGATACATTCTCTCACCTAAATTGGGTGGTTTTCTGTCTACCGTGAACACACGAGACCAAATCGACGGATTCGGCAATGCGCTAGCCACTGCCCTCACCATTGAGATGCCTACACGTTGACGCATTCGGTACCCGTCGGAATCCAACTCTACGAAACTATAGATTTAGGCTGTCGCACATAGATTCGCATTATCAAAATCCCAGCGCGCTGCATATAATCGGGACTGGCAGTTCCAATTGAAAACGACTGTTCGATAGATCGTCCAACATTCAATCACAATGGAGGAAAATATGGCTAAAGGATACTGGATTAGTGCTTATCGTGAAATCAATGATCCTGCAAAGCTGGCAGCCTATGCGGAGCTGGCAGCGCCGGCAGTCAAGGCTAACGGCGGGAATTTCTTGGTTCGAGGAGGCGCAATTACGGCCAAAGAAGCTGGCGTGGCAGAACGCACAGTGGTAGTCGAGTTCCCCAGTTATGATGCCGCGCTGAGTACTTACCAAAGTGATGCGTATCAGGCGGCCCTTGAAAAACTCGCAGATGGTGTGGTGCGGGATTTTCGAATTGTCGAGGGCTCTGAATAGGTACTCACGACATCAGCTGCATTACTCCACCTGATAACGCGCGACGGCTTCTGTATTCCATTCGATACCATTACCGACAGTCGTCGGTACTTGCACCTTTCCGCCCAACGCAACTGTAGGCTCACGAATAATTGGGCTGGCCCAGTCGACATACTCAAGCCAGTGCGCATTGTTGGTCGTGGCCATCAGGTGAATGCTGATCTCTGGGAAAAGATGAGTAGATACTGGAATGCTTTCAGCTTCCGGCAGGGTGACGGCTGCACGCCAGCCTGAAACCCCGGCAATACGCTGTACGTCTAGCATATAGTAGTCAGCGGCTTTGGCTTTCAGAGCTTTCTGGAATTCAAGCGGGTTGAGCAGGTTCTCACCCGTCTGAATCGGAGTATCCACCGCAGCCGCCAGTGCAGACGACCCATGGTAATCGTCGTAGCGAACGGGCTCCTCAATCCAGTACAACCCCTCTCCATCCAATGCCTGACAGCGAAGAAGCGCTTCTTTTTGATCGAGCCCCTGATTGAAGTCGCTCATCAGATCAACCGTGTCGCCGCAACTGCGCTTGACTGCACGAACCACAGCAAGATCCTCTTTAAAAGTCTCATAACCGAGTCGCAGCTTGACTGCGCTGAAGTCACCTTCAGCAAGTAGCTCGTGCGCCTGGTCTGCGAGTTTCTCTGGATCCCCCTTTTCGAGCCAAAGGCCGCAACTGTTATAAGTCTTTACGTAATCCCGCGGATCACCTAACACCTTAGCTAACGGAAGGTCTTCAGATTTTGCCCGTATATCCCAGAGTGCCATGTCTAGCCCTGCGAGTACTTGGCCGAGGATCCCGTGAATATCCAACAGTCGGAGCTGTCGTCTCAGAAGTGGATCTACCTGATCGGGATCAGCGTTCATACCCCGCACCAATTCTGCTAATGCGGCCACACAGTCCATAGTTGGCTTTAACATCGATTTTAGAAATACAAACAGATAGGCGTGACCCGTCAGCCCGGCATCAGTTTCTACATCAAGCAGAACTAGGGGTAGTTCGCCAATGGCGCCACTGGCTGTCACTGGTGGACGCCTGAAAGGCACGAGAACCGGTGTTGTCTTAATATTAGAAATAACAATGGTCATATCGCAATCCTTATTGTGCGTGCTGAATACGTCGAGGCATCCGCCACAGGCCCGATAGGTCAAATACTGAGGTCAAGTAAATTGTAATCATGGATCGTTTGTTTGACGCTCTCGTTCCATTCCAGCTTCTCACCGCTCTTCACAAAAGGGGCGTAGGTATAGGGTGATTCATCTGGAAACCTTTGCCGTCTGGCATCGATCCCATACCCGATCATTCGCGATCGTTTATGAATCCGTTCTTCGTCATAGACCGCTGTTGCATTGTGAACGCCACCCCCCTGAACACCCAATACGCTGGACCGCCGGTGATATCCGAGCGTGAAGGATACACGCCAGTCCGGGCTGGTATTGGCAAACGAACCGTGAACCAGTTGACGGTTATGGATCACGACGTCTCCCGGATCACAGATGTACGGGACGGCATCGGGGAGCCTCTCCGAACCGTTATCAGCCGCCCAACTCGAAATATCGACTTTGCCTAGACGATGAGAACCCGGTACCGACCAGACAGCATTGGCCGCAGTACAGCCATAGAGTTGAGCTTGAAAAGTGTACCCGTGAATACTGCTGTCCCAGTGTTTGCTGTCCCAGTGTGTCACCCCGTCTTGATGCCACGCCACAGACGCACCTAATCCAGGCTGCTTGATGAACATGGCCTCATTAAATGGCACGAAATCCTCTCCGTTCAGACATGCGGCCAACCTAAGCAAATCTGGATGAGCATACAGACGCAAAAGAGCGTCAGAAAACTGAAGTACCCCCAAAATCAGATAAACGGTTTGCTCGGGTGAATCGGCCACCGGTTCAGGTTCCAACATTTTGACTGGATGGCGGCCAGCGGCGCGATCAGTTCCACCAAACGGGTCACCCAGAGGTCGGGACCAGAACAGGCTCACTCCCTCACAGTCAACACCCAGTGCGGACCGCCCCTGTTTGTCTACGGGAGACCCTTTAGAAGTCGGTAGACGCTCAAGGATGTTAAAGACATCGACCTCGATGTCGTTGAGTTCGTCCGAACAAACCAGATTTTTCAGGACATAAAACCCGTACTTCTGAACCGCTGAACTGATATCGGGATGGAGGTCACCATTGTCCAAGAATCGCAACTGGCCGCGGTTTGGCAGTGCCAATGCACGCGACTGACCAGCACGGATATAGGCTTGCATGGCCTGTTCGTGCACGCCGTAGTCAGCACGGTGAGCGACCTGCTCTTTGTTGATAACTAAAGGTTCTGTCATGGTGGCTGTACGAACAGGGAACAGCGTCATTCGTATCAAGCCAGTATAGGATAGAAACGCCTGTTGTTGCCGTAATTCTCGAAGCCGTGGAACCGGTCAGGCAGGACGTCAGGCAGCTAAACTTATCGACGAGGTTGCTCTGCGTGTCAATGCCGTACACTGCAGCGCCAAACGTCCCTACTGGTAGACTGTGATCCCCACCTTTGACCTGCTGCTCCCCGTCGTACTCGCACTGCTTGCCGCAGTGCTTTTTGCATTCGGTAATCAGTGCTCACGTATTGCCCTGCGTTTTACAGATTCACAGACCGCCGCTTTATTCCAGATTGGTGTGAGTACGGCTTTGTACTGGCTCATAGCGCCGTTTTATCTTGAAATTAGCTTCTGGAATTCGCCGGTACTTCCACTTCTTGCCGCGATTGGGCTGATTCGACCTCTGCTTTCAGCAAACCTTGGCATGGCAGGTACCCGGATACTTGGCCCAACGATCTCCAGCACTTTAGCGGCCACCGCCCCTTTGTTTGGCGTAGCATTAGGTGTCGTACTGCTTGCAGAAACACTAACTTGGGAGGTCGCACTCGGGACAGCTGGAATTGTTTTTGCTGTCGCTATCTTGTCTTGGCAACGCGACTCGGGTCGAACCTGGCCGATGATTGCCCTGTTGCTGCCTATAGGTGCCGCCGTGCTTCGAAGCCTGGCCCATGCTCTGGCCAAAATCGGTCTTGAAACGCTGCCCAGCCCATTTTTCGTCGCATTGATTGCTTACACAGTATCCTTCCCAATCGCGCTGGCTAATGATCTTCGAATCCGGCGACATAATCCCCGCAGACTATCCACAGCAGGGCTGAAGTGGCTAGTCATCACAGGACTGATCTATGCTGTATCCGTACTGGTGATGAATACAGCACTGATGTCTGGGCGGCTGATCGTCGTCAGTCCAATAGTCGCCTGTTCACCGTTGTTTACGTTACTCCTGGGTCGGTTCGTGTTTCGAGAAGAGGCCCTGAACCGCAAGGTTGCAGTTGCTGTTCTGCTCGTGGTTCCCAGCGTCGTCCTGATTGGTCTGCGTGCCTGAACGTTTTAACCTGACAGAATCTGTCAACAGACTTAAGGCATGGCAGGCTTTTATCCGGAGGTTTGGAGATTGACGCGTCTCAGCAGTCCCTCCAGTGGTAGATCTTGGATTCCGGCCTTTCTTAAGGCATCGATCGTGTTCACGAGGTAATCGCGGCAGGAACCCAGTTCGCCTACCGCAGAACTGATCATTGCGGCCTGAGTCTCCTCAGAAAGGTCACCCGCACACTGCGGATGAGACTCATCGACTACAAAGGTCAATGCTGTGGTAAATTTTGAATCTACCTCTACGCTGACCCACTGTGGCTGATACACAGCCGTCAGCATTTCTCGTTCCCAGATCGACGTCAGAGCCTCAGATCTGCCATCCTTCGGCAGCGGCAGAAGAACACCTTCGCAAGACGCAGAATTAACGCGAAGCCCCACACCGAGACCAGGGCTATCCGGTACACCCCGTGCTTCGACCGTGAAAACACAAAAATCACGTCTATAACCATGAAGTATGGCTTTGCATCTTGACTGCACTTCAAAACAAGGTCGCCAAATCAGTGATCCATAAGCGAACAACGAAATCGCTTCCGGGTCTGGTGCTGATTCAATCGCGCGTTGAAGCGATTGCCTCCGCTCACGAGTGGTTAGATGGTCAAAACGCTTCATGCTATTACGCCCCTATAGTTTCAACCACACCCATTCAACGTTTTGAACACTCCCGCAACTAAGGCTATCACTACCGAACAGCGAACCGACACCGTATAATGCGCTGCTCATTTTATATGCCTTATTGTCGACTATTCATCCGTTTGACCATTCTTTCTTTTCGATTGCACGTCAACAATCGTTCCTCAACATGCTGACCACCCGGCAGTATCGTGGCTTCGGATCAATTGTCGGTATCGTGGACATACCAGTCAAAGCAGCGAACGGATGAAGCCAATTCCGACCGCTCAACCCTCGCGTGCGGAGGAATTTCGCTCCGCACGAAAACTAGACATCGAGATTCTCGCGCGGATCATCGCTAGCGTTCTGCATTATCCCGCCCGCGTTGCCATTGCAGTGGCCGCGACCCTTCTGTCATCATCGTTCCTGCTGTTCATCCCCCGCTATGTCGGGCAGGCCGTAGATCACGCACAGGGGCTAATCGGGGAGCAGGCGACAACATCCGGAGAGATTGAAAACGCCCTGTTATTTGCCGGCCTGATGATCATTGGTCTGAGTATCCTGCGTGGGCTGTTTGCGGTCGTACAGAACTATTTTGGAGAATCGGTCGATCATTGTCTTGCGGCTGAACTTCGCAAACGTTTCTATAATCGCGTGCAGCAGCTGGACCAGTCTTTTCACGACCATGCCCATACTGGCGACCTGATTACGCGTGGCATGCTCGACCTTGAGGGTATTCGATATTTTCCCAGCACGGGTCTGATCCGGACCTTGATGCTGCTGGTACTCGTGACTGGTGGGGCCGTGATATTGCTGTCGACCAATTTTGTGCTGGGTCTGGTTGCACTCAGTTTCGTTCCGGTGATAGCTGTGCGCTCGGCAGTCGCCCGGCTACAGTTGCGGTATCTATGGCTCAAGCAACAGGAAAGACTCACCTACCTGACCAATTTCATGGAAGAAAATCTAACGGGTATTCGTACCGTCAGAGCATTTTTCGCTCGTGATCATGAAATAGGTCGCTTCCAAATCCATTCGGCAGGCGTACTGGAAATTTCTTTTCAGCGGCTGATGGCCAGGGTACGGAATATGACCTTTATGGGGTTGGTGTTCTATGCCGCGATGACTGCCGTATTGTGGGTCGGCGGAAACATGGTCCTCAGCGAACAGATCACAGTCGGCCGGCTTACAGAATTTCTAGCGTTCATGATGATCTTGCAGATGCCGGTTCGCCAGATCGGTATGACCGTGAACTCCTACGCAAGAGCATCGACCTGTGGTGCAAGACTTTTTGCTGTACTCGACGAACCGAGTCTCGTCGACACCAACACTGGCCTTCCACGCCTTAAAGTCACCCAAGGTGCAGTAAGGTTTGAAAATGTTGATTTCCAGTATCCACTCAGTAAATCCGGCGAAAACATCATTTCTGGCATCAGTTTCGAAATTGGATCGGGTCGCACACTGGGCATTGTCGGACCGCCGGGCAGTGGCAAGTCCACCATTGCCCGTCTGATTCCTCGTTTTTATGATCCCACGGCCGGCAGAATTTTGATTGATGGTCAGGACATTGCCCAAGTGTCTATCGCGTCACTTCGTCGAACAATCGGTGGCGTACAACAGGACTCGTTCCTGTTCACGGCATCGGTCGACCATAACGTGGCCTATGGCGACCCGTCGACAGATATGGATCAAATCGTGCAGGCCAGTACAGATGCCCAGATCCACAGTTTTATTGAGGAACTGCCCCGAAACTACCAGACACTGGTGGGTGAGGACGGCGTGTCACTATCAGGCGGACAGCGACAGCGAGTATCCATCGCCCGCGGTACACTGACCGATGCGCCTATCTTTATTTTCGATGACGCCACTGCAGCAATAGACGCAGGCACGGAACAGCGCATCCGCCGAGCACTAAAAGCGCGAGCCGGCACGCACACCACGATCATCATCTCTCATCGTCTCGTCAGTATCATGCATGCTGATGAGATTCTTTTCCTCGACGAGGGCTGCATTGTTGAGCGCGGCACCCATGAGCAGTTGCTCGCGCTGAAAGGGAGATATTTCGAACTCCATTCTCTGCAGCTTAGGGATGAACACCGGTCACCCCATCTGACTGAACGCGTAAAGCCAGCATGAGACTGATAACCGAGAACCCGGGGGCTGCATCTGGAGCCCAGCCCGAACGTGCTGTAGTCGGTGCCCAGATCAGCCACGATGAAGAGATGTTCGGCCGTGCATTCGACGGCCGTGTTATACGGCGCTTTTTTTCATTTGTATGGCCGTACCGAGGGACAGGGGTGCTCGCACTATTGGCTGTACTGGTGTTCGTCTGCACGCAGCTGGCCATTCCGCTGGTCATCCTGTATGCCATTGACCACACCTTGAGCCCAACGACTGAAGCGACCACTACGCTCGGCACCGTGGTTATGGTATTCGCCGGCGTGATTCTGGTGAATTTCCTGGCCAACTACCTGCAGGAACTACTGGTCGGGCGTGTCGCAGAGACTGTTATTGTCGACCTGCGACGCGCAATGTTTTCCCACCTCCAGCGGGTCGCTTTGTCTTTCATGGACAAAACCGAAGTGGGCCGAGTGATGTCACGACTTCAGAGCGATACCGGCACGCTGCAGGAGTATCTGGAGAGCTCAGTATTTGCAATTGGCGATCTCGCGCTGCTGTTGGGGATCACGATTACTTTACTGGTGCTCAATGTTGAACTGGGCGCACTCACACTGTCCATCATGCCCGTGCTGCTGTTAGTCAGATATTTCTGGTTGCCGCATGCCCGTGCAGCATTCCGCCGCGCAAGGGAAACCAACTCAATGGCGAATGGTGCGCTCGCAGAATCGATCCGGGGCATTCAAACCATACAAGTAATGGTTCGCGAGTTGGTGAATTTCCGCCTATATTCCAAGTTGTGCGACCTCAACCGCCGGGCTCACCTGCGGGCCGCCAAACTAGCCCAGGTCAACATTCCTATAGTTGACACGCTGACCGGCGTCGCGATGGCAATCGTCATTGTTGTTGGAGGCCGCATGGTATTAAATGATGAACTTGCACTGGGCGTCATGGTCGCCTTCTTATTCTACGTTCAGAGATTTTTCGATCCCATTCGATCGCTGACCATTCAATACAGCATGATGCAAAGGGCAATGGTGTCGGGCCAGCGGATCCTTGAAGTTCTTGACGTTCCTGAAGCAATCAAAGACAAGCCCGAGGCACTGGAGCTCAAGTCCTGTGCGGGTCACATTGATTTCAGTCACGTGGACTTCGCGTACGTGAGTGATACCCCTGTACTGACTGACATCAGCTTTTCGATCAAAGCCGGTGAAAAGATCGCGCTGGTCGGACCCACTGGATCCGGCAAATCCACAGTCGCCGCGTTATTGCGCCGGTTTTATGACGTGTCGTCAGGCCAGGTACTGATTGATGGGCACGATATACGCAACCTGTCGCAGAGGTCGCTGGGCACACATATGGCGATGGTGCTGCAGGATCCCTACCTGTTCTCAGGCTCCATTTTCGAGAACATCCAGTATTCAAATACCGGCAAGGGATTGGCTGATGTCGAGGCCGCCGCCCGCGCTGTCAGCGCCCATGAATTTATCACCCGTCTCCCGGGCGGCTACGAGTTTATGGTGGATCAGCGCGGTGGAAATCTTTCGCTGGGACAACGCCAGTTGCTGAGTTTTGCCCGCGCCCTGGTGGCTGATACAAAAATCCTGATACTCGACGAAGCGACTGCCAATGTCGACAGTTACTCCGAGATGAAAATTCAGAAGGCGTTGAATGTTCTGCTTCGAGGGCGCACAGCCATTGTTATTGCCCACCGGCTGGCCACAGTGAGAGAGTGCGATCGAATTCTAGTACTTCACCACGGGCGCCTGGTTGAAGAAGGGAGTCACGATCAGTTGATCCTCCAGAACGGTCTTTATGCCGGGCTTCATCGGATGAACTACGGATCATTTGATGACCTCGCGGTTGGGCAAAACGACTGAGGAGATAGTGCTGCCAGTTCCGTATTGCGGTACCTTCGGTCGTTGAAAAAAGAGTGTTATTCTCCAGTAAAGTTTGGGGGTCGACGTTCAGCCATGGCTTTGATTCCTTCGTGAAAATCAGCGGTTTTACGTAAGCGACTCTGTTCCGCCAGTTCGTGCTCAGTTGCCTGAACGACTGCATCAGCCAGGCCACTGCGCAAGGTCGCTCGAATGCTCTGAACCGCGAGGGGACCGGACAATGCGACCTCGGCCGCCAGTGCCTGTGCAGCTTCGCGCACCTCATTCTGGGGTACAAGCTGATCAGCTAAACCGATCGTTACGGCATCAGTGCCGTTCACGCGTCGTCCTGTCAGTAGAAGCAGGCTGGCCTGAGTCTCACCCACGAGTCGCGGTAGCGTAACGCTGAGGCCGAAGCCCTGATGAAATGCCAGCCGCGCAAAGTTTGCAGAAAACCGGGCTTCGGCACAGGTGATCCGGTGATCAGCAGAACAAGCGAGCCCCAGGCCTCCACCTACAGCTGCACCCTGTATTGCCGCTATCACCGGTTTCCGGGCACTGAAGACCCGGGCAGCCTCACGATACAACTGACCCGCTTGCGTATCGAGTTGTGCCTGACCCCACGACTCGCGCGCCGAGAAATCTGCCCCCGCACAAAAATGCTTTCCTTCGGAACACAGCACAACGGCCCGACAATCGTCGTCAGCATCCAGCATCTCGTAAGCATCGGCGATCGCACTGATCAACTCGTAATCAAAAAAATTGTTTGGCGGGCGGTGTATTTCTACGGTTGCCACGTGACCATCTAATTCGACTGTGATGTCGTTATCCACATTGTTTGTCATCAGGCGTTTTCTCCAGAAAAAGTCAGGGTGTCGGTTTGAAGAACCAGTTCATTGCGAGGGTTCAATCAACACATCCGCGATCGTAATGCCGTTACCGTGAGGATGAACGATCACCGGATTAAGGTCCAGGGCACGCAGTGCATCCCCCTGGGCTACAGCAAAATCTGAAACTTTAACGATGAGCTCCAACAGTGCCGGCACGTCCGCCTCGGCCCTGCCTCTGAGGCCCTGGAGCAATGGCCAGCTGCGCAGTTGTTTGACCATGCGTTGTGCCTGCCGAAGAGTCAAAGGAACCGGCAGACTGATCACGTCGTTGATCAGCTCGACCAGGATCCCGCCACTACCTAGGGTGAGTATTGGACTAAATCCAGGTTCTGTTGTGACACCGATGAGCATTTCTTCACCCGCCGATGCCATGGGCTCGATGCGGATACCCTGGATATCCGCAGTTGGCGCCTTGCGTTTCACCGCTGTCATCATCGTGTCAAATGCCTGGCCGATGGCCTCATCATCAGAAAGATCAAGTACAACGCCACCAATTTCTGTTTTGTGCGGTATCTCCCTGGACTGCAATTTCATCGCCACAGGCCCATCAAATGTCCGGGCGGCATTGATGGCATCGACCACTGAATTAACCAGTATTCCCGGTAGACAAGGGATGCCCCAGGCCAATAGATGTTCTTTAGCTTCATGCTCACTGTATGAAAGCTGTTTCATCGGCGGGCCTGAAATCGATGGCCTTATGCTGGGTGTTGCGTAAAGATCCGGTGCATCCAGCGATAGAAATAAGTGGTAGTCAGCCATTGCTGCCAGCGTCCGCGCGCTGTTAGACATACTGGTCAGACAAGGGAACCCCGCCCGTGCCAATAATGCAACCGCACGAGGATGAGCACGGGTATACGCACAAAAAATGATGGGTTTGTCTATCTCTTCCCGCAGGGTCACCAACTCGTCGAGATCCCGCTCGATATAGGTGGGATGGGCAAGTGAACCGGCCACCAGAATAGCGTCTATGCTGTCAGAGTCAGCCATGATTTTTAGGACTGGGGCGTACCCGACCGAGAAAATCACCTGGGCTGTCACATCTACCGGATTTCGTGATGTTCCGTAATCTGGCAGCAGGGGATCAATACGGCCTCGTGTTTGTTCATCCAGTACGGGCACTTCGAGACCGTTTGCCTCGCACAAATCCGCAAACCACGCACCAGCACCGCCCGATGGTGTCAGGATGCCGACCCGATGTCCCCTGGGCAGGTGATCCCGGAAAAATTTAAATCCAGCCGCGACATCGATCATATGGTCACTGTCCAGACCATTGATCACGCCACACTGTCGAAACAGCGCTTCGTAAGCCTGGTGAGAGCCTGCCAGGGAGGCCGTATGGGACGCAACAGCGTCGGCCGCTGCCTGTGAGCGACCGACTTTTGCAACGATCAATGGTTTTCCCTGACGCGCCGCCTTCACTGCTATCGGTACCAGCCTGCTGGGTGACCTGACGCCCTCGATAAACATCAAAATCACACCAGTACCCACATCATCGACCAGATAGTCAGCAACATCGAGAGCATCCAAGGTTGCTTCATTACCCGTGGTGACAACGAAGCTAAACGGCAGCGCCTTTGGTATTCCTCTGTGAAAAAAAGAAAAACCGATGCCGCCGCTTTGAGAGACCACGCCAAGACCATCGGCATCGGCAACACGGGGAAGATCCACTGGGTCCAGGTCTGAAACAGTCGGGCTGAATGTTGCAGCGAGGTCGTGTGCTGAATTAAAAAAGCCTTCTGCGTTGGGTCCGATCAAGGCCATGTCGTAACGCTGGGCGATTTCTCCGAGAGCCCGCTGCCGAGCACTACCCCGATCTCCTTTCTCTTCAGCGAAACCCGAACTGATCACGACAGCGGCCTGTATGCCCTTCCTGCCGCAGGCATCCAGTACACCAGCGACGTAGTCGGCAGGTATGGTGATAATTGCAAGGTCGACCGCACCGGGCAGTTCGTCGACCGAGGCATAACATTTCAGATTCCCGATCATCTGGTGGGATCGACTGACTGCGCAGATTGAACCGGTATAAGGATAACGCTGGATGGCTTCCACGATCCGGCCACGTATGATCGTCTTATCAGTCGACGCACCAACCAGTACAATCGATTGTGGCCAAAAAAGGGCCTTTAAATTGGCCATGTGAGATGTTTCTTACTAGCGCAGGCCCAAACCACGGGCGATGATGCCACGAAGAATTTCCCGGGTTCCGCCTTGGATTGTCAGTTTAGGTGCGATCAGTATGGCCTGCCCTAGAACCGCCTCAAACGCCTCAAAGGCTTCCTGATCGGCTGAATCATTCGTTACCAAATTCCGCGCCTCGCCAGGCAAACTCTGCTCCCAGTTGGTCCCGAGATCTTTCACCAGTGCCGCTTCGACTTGCGGCACCTTCCCTGCACTGAGCATGCCAGCAACAGATACCGACATCTGTCGTAGTGTCGACAGTTGTGCCACCAGTCGTCCGATACCCTCAGACAATCGCTTGTCCGGGTTCTTTCCGGCAACACGAATCAAGGCCTTAAGCACGGCGATGGTTTCAAGAAACCTTTCCGGACCGCTTCGCTCGTAAGCTAATTCGTTGGTAGCCTGACTGGAGGCCGTGTCGACCTCACCAATGAGATGGCTATCGGGTACAAAAACGTCGTCAAAGGTTACTTCGTTGAAGTCATGTGCGCCGGTGAGATTGCGGATCGGGCGTATGGTAATGCCTGGCGAATCCATGGCAATCAGAAACTGAGTCAAACCATATCGGCGGTTCTCGCTCGTGGCTGCAGACGTTCGCAGCAACGCAATCATGTAGTGCGACCGGTGAGCATTGCTGGTCCAGATTTTTCGACCGTTGATCCGCCAACCACCCCCTACCGGCTTTGCTGTGGACCGCAAAGAAAACAGGTCCGAACCCGCATCCGGTTCACTCATTCCGATGCAGAAATAACACTCTCCAGCAACAATTCTCGGCAATACGTCCTGTCTGACTTCATCTTTGGCGTAGCGAATCAGGACTGGACCACTCTGTCGGTCAGCAACCCAATGTGCCCAGACCGGTGCCCCAACGGCAAGCATCTCCTCGGTTACCACGAACCGTTCTAGAAAGCTCCGTTCCTGACCACCATAGGTGGTGGGCCAAGTCATACCGATAAACCCGGCTTCCCCACAGCGCCGGCTGAACTCAGGCGAGTGCGTGGTCATACCGAATCCGTCAGCTTCAAAATTTCCAGCGGCGATTTCTGCCGCCAGAAAATCGCGAACGGTCTGTCTCATTGCCTCCGCCTCTTCTGGCATCTGGACGGAGTCAAACTGTATACCCTGCGACATATCGTAAGAAGGATTTGCGTGTCGAATTCCAATTGTGCGAAATTCCGTACTCAAGCGCCAACTTTTGTTGCTCATCACCTCGGGATACACACCCTGATGTCTACAGTCGACCCCCTGATTCTTGACACATGTTCCCGACTGTTCACAGAACAGTGCTCACCGGCCGTCGTTAACACCGCCGAGGACGGCGACTGGCCTGTTGAACTTTGGACGGCAATTGAGGCCGCTGGCCTGTCATTGGCCTGGGTGCCTGAAAAGTATGGCGGTGCCGATGGTTCGCTCGCCGACGGTTTTGCGATCGCTCGGGCTGCAGCTGCTCATGCCGCCCCGGTCCCACTGGCCGAAACTCTGCTGGCCGGCTGGTTGCTGGCTGAGGCCGGCCTGAATTGTCCCACCGGCCCGATGTCAGTCGCCACAACGGTACTGACACTGGATTCAGAACAGCGATTGAACGGTTCTGCAAAACGTATCGCTTTCGCCGCCAAGTCAGAACATCTTGCAGTCCTGGCATGTACTCAGCGGGATAGCCTGTGTGCAGTACTGGTGCCCTGTTCTGGCCTGAATATCAGCCCTCATCAGAATCTGGCCGGGGAGTCGGCTGGTGATACCGCATTCATCAATAGCATACCCACTGCGGTGATCAACTGTCGGCCTGACCAATCTGCTCGCCTGAGCCAGATGGGAGCGGTAATGCGCAGTCAACAGATCGCAGGTGCTCTCGCCCATGTTCTGGGCCAGTGTATTGAGTACGCTGGCGACCGGCAGCAGTTCGGTCGCCCAATCGGTCGTTTCCAGGCAGTTCAGCACAACCTCGCCATGCTGGCAGGTGAAGCTGCAGCGGCCAGCTCGGCTGCTGATGCGGCTGTCAGGGCTATAGAGCGACACGGGCTGGATGATCCAAGAACAAGGATCGCCGTTGCCAGTGCCAAAGTGCGTTCGGGTGAGGCAGCCGGTGCCGGTGCAGCCATCGCCCATCAGGTCCACGGTGCAATGGGCTACACACACGAATACAGCTTGCAGCATTACACGCGCAGACTGTGGTCCTGGCGTGATGACTTCGGATCAGAAAGCGTGTGGGCTGTACAACTGGGTGATCAGGTCACGGCAGCCGGCCACCAGTCACTCTGGCCTGCGCTGTCGGATATCTAAATAAATTATACCGATCACTCAGTAAAACTTCAGTTCTACCACGTTCTGGTCGGGATCATAAATGTACAAAGACGTTCCATCTCCTCGTGCCCCCAACGGGTTCCAGGTCCGTCGAAATACTCCTGTTTTATTCATATCTAAGTCATTGATTTGTATTATTTATTGTAGTTTTATGGTCATATCAGATATGTTCCATCTACTAATATTTCTACTATTATTGAGTGGTAAGTCATTGATTTTAGGACATTTTGAGTTCCCATCAAACACCCTGTAATCGTCTGTGTCGTCTTTTATCTGTCTAGATACATAAAGACACTAACCTGTCTCCAAACCCTGTTAGAACTCAACTAAACCCCGTTCTAAACTGAATATCCAGACACCTCTTACCTTACTTACCGAAATACCTCTTACCTCGGGGATGTTTAGAAAAATACCCATCACATACGATGAGAACCAATCGTCGACCTGGTTCTAGTAAATCTTTTCTCATCCTGTCTGAGTTTACTTTTGATGACCTTTTCTCAAACTGACCTCGATTCTTCTTACCACGATAGAAAGATGACGAACTACCACCACTACCTACATCCACTTCATATCGTACTTCCCTACCCCGACTTGTCCTAAACAATCCACTTGTTAGTATTTCCTTTGTCGACATTCCCTGTAACCACATTATCATCGTGTTGTAGATGTTGAATAGTTTCTCTTGTCTTATCTCACCCAACGGTGTCCATTTGGATGACCACCTCGACCTACGACGATTAGATTTCAGATGTTGTCTCATCGACTGGATAGTGTCGGTGTTCGACATACGACTATCTATCCTGAAATAACGATAGTAATCCTCTAACACCATATTTTCTGGTTTTAGTATTTCTGTTGTTTTGGTCGGTGTCTCGACAAATAGATGACTATGACCCCTCCACCATTTGTCGAAGTTTGATGTTAGAACCTCATCCAGATCCCACCCTTCATATCGACTTCGATTGACGACAACCTTATGTCGATACTCCTTATCGTATCCCTTCTTGTTATCCGTTCCTTTTATCCGTCTGTTTTCAGTAAATGTGTAATCGAGTTTGTCTAACTCCAACGAAAGTTGTAGATACCGAAACCACCACCGATACATCTGTATCTTCCTCGGTGTGATTACACCTTTGATGTTACTTCTCGTCTCCCTGAAGACACGATACTCCCTACTTTCTGTCCCAGTCTCTACCTTGACTATTTTTCCTGTCTGTTTACCCACAATATTATCAAATGTCTTTCTTGTCGTAGGACGAATGACCTTTGAGTATTTGAGTTTTACAGGTGTTTCTTCTTTCATCTTGAGACTCCGATAAACGAGGAATATACCTCGTAAAGATCTCGTAAATATTTTTCATCTCTACGGGGTTTTTTATTTTTGCGTAGATTTGTATTTGTATAAATAAAAGTGATATGGAAATACTATGTCGAAATCCTAATATAAGTTTATCTAACGATAAAGAGTATGTCCTTGTAGACAAAGACACACATTTATCGGACGGTCAAATCCCCAAACCAGAATTTCAGGAGTGGTTAGACACCATTCAGTTTGGTCTATTCGAGACGGTAGAACCTGCTCCCAGTTCCCCGATGAAAGACGACGATATGAAACAACGAGTTCGGAAAATAGACCATCAGATAAACAAAGAGTTTATCGGTAATAGGTATCCAGGGTTCAAGAATAAGATGGATAGGTTTTGGTTATTAGGGTTCTTTGAGGACGGTCATCGAGGTCTTTTGACGAGACACCTCCACTTACTCCATTACATCCCCTATCACCAGATGAATGTGAAAGGGTCAAAGATGTTCCAAGGAAATATGGTCAAGAACCAGTTTCAGTTTCTTTGGTCAAACAATCCCTATGTGACTTCCCTAAACGACACTAGACCCGTGTGTCCTATTCATATTGAGACCATATCGACCCAGAAGGATAGTGTGTCTGTGTCTCGGTATTCATCAAAGGAAATACATCAAAAGAGAAACTATGACGACTACTTCTTCTCATATTGACCATTACGACCTATCTGGGTGTCTTGGTGTCTAACGGTGATGTGTTTATTCCAGTGATATTCACATTGTCTTTCCTATGAGTAAAAGGAAATTAAACATCTGGTTTAGAGGGTCAGAAATGAGGATCAAAAACCACTGGAAACATAGTGTCCAAATACCAGAAATACACCACACCTTTAGAAGACCTAAAGAAATATTAAATATTCAATAGATATGACTACAAGAACACTAACAAATAGAGAACTCCAAGTTTCCATAAGACGAGACAGATCCACTACTGAATACCTTGAGATACAGGGGATCAAGAGGAACAACATCAAGAACCTTTCCAGAGAAGACCAGAAACAAGTGGAGAACTTTATTGGAAACAAGACCATCACTATCTGGATAAGAAAGTAATGGACACAATGGTAGAACGAGTAGTCCAGGTATTGGATGAAGGTAGTGTTTATCTTCTTCCTGGACGGGTATTGAGATCCAGAGTTCCCAAGAAAAGACAACCACTCCGAAAGATAAGGAAAACACTTCCACATACGACTACTGGTGAGAAAGAACTACTGGATAAGTCAAAGGAGAGACAAAGGAAGGATTTGAAGGACAGACATCCCAATACATCTCTCAAATGGGATGGTCATAGATGGACTACCTACCAGAAACGAAAGGAACAACTAGAACAACAACTACAACCTATCGACGAAATATCCTTACGAACAGGTCTGATAGGTGGGTTTCTAATGAAGGTCAAACAATACGCATCACAAGTCGATAAAGGGGTAAATAAACTGAAGTCATTGTCCTCCAACTTACAAAATGTATCCGATGAGAAAGAAAGAAACCGAATACAAGGTGAAATAGTGAGAGTAGATGCTGATGTTTTATCTTCATTACGTAGGATGGAGATGTATTCGTCACTAGTATCTGCATCAGGTGGTCTTGGTGTCGATAGAACCTACAACCTACTAAAGAAGATGGAGAAACAGAAACGAAGATGAAAACACACCACGAATACCCTGCAAGAATAACTGCTGACAACTGGTTGGACTTACTTGCTATTCAGAAGATAGACGGAAGAAGTATCAACTCCCTTATCAATGAAGGTGCAAGGGAAGTAGTAAAGAAGAAGCAGATGGAACTTGCAACCTACAGGAAGGTCAGAACTACTATTCATACAGCGGTACGAAACATATAAATAGCAGTGAAGTTTCTTTTGTCTACCTGACCATTAGACTAACTACTACTCACAAATTGAGAAGGGGATCATTACGATCCCCTTTTTGTTTGACTATCTGACTACCTTCTTTTTCCTGACTTCCAGATTACCAACGCTTCATCTCATTATTGTCAATCTTTTAACTTTTTCTTTATCCACGAATAATACCGGTCATAAGACACAACACCACCAAGAATGTCGTATGAAATCGTTTTCTTGTAAGGCTTATTATCTTGTAATGACCTGACCCTTGCTCGTTGTGTTTTTTTCCTTACAGGCTGTACCCGGTTCCATCCGAGAAAGTGGTGTTATATGCTGTAAATAACTTCTCTTGTATTTCGAGGAAATCAAACAGCTGGTCCAAGTAGTAATCAGCATCCCCAGGAACAACCATTTTTAGTTTTAGCTTCGATGGAGCACGCAACCCACAACTAGCAAGTTTTTGTTGGACCTGCTTATAAAGGGCACCCATATGTAGTGTTTTACTTGGCCGGTGCGGAAAGGTGAAGTTAAGAGAACATCCATCGTATTTACAGGAGATATTTCCGTGTGTTGATGATGTTTCTATCCAAGTCCCTTCATCACAAATAGGTCGTAAAAACTTGGTAAGTCCTTTCCGTAATTTATTGAGGTCTGCTTTAGCAGTCATTTTCGTCTGGGATACTTTTTAGTGATGATTTGCCAACAACTTTCTTGTCGTTATTTGTTTTGTTTCTTCCAGATTACCAACCTTTCAGCTCATTATCGTCCATCTTTTAACTTTTTCTTTATCCACGAATAATATTGGCAAAGAAGTGCCTTTATCGACTTGTAGGTATCCGTGACGAAATCGACTTTGTAATACTCTTTCATCTGTATTTTCCTTTACCTGTGTGTATTAAATTAATGGCAGACAAAAACAAATAGGTTATTTTCGGATTAGACGAATAAGGCTAGCAACGAGTTTCTAATCTACACTTATATTCTTTGAGTCTAACATTACTTCTTTATATTGTTCTGTTTTAATGTGCCAGGTGTTTGTGCTTTGTAAAAACATGCTTCCGAATTGTTCCTATATCTTCATCATTATAATCACATTTAATACACTGCCAATGAGGCCGACAATGTAGTGTTTTATATTCTAC
>ENA-ORDI01000048-ORDI01000048.1-marine-metagenome-genome-assembly--contig:-NODE-48-length-74520-cov-6.396021_pt1 | contig 74520 bp, 63 predicted proteins | sample MGYA00248628_ERZ508525 | MGnify/ENA primary metagenome ERZ508525 (study PRJEB26195, sample SAMN05422138) | marine metagenome | isolation source: East of Porto Seguro, South Atlantic Ocean | place: Atlantic... | reverse complement strand
AAAAACAAAAGCGGTTATCAATATCAAAAAAGCACAGTTTCTTGCTCCACAGGAAATGGGAAATATTATCAAAAAATTTGAAAATTCCGGCAACGATCAGCTCATTCTGTGCGAGCGTGGTTCAAGCTTTGGTTACAACAATTTAGTGGTTGATATGCTCGGATTTTCGGGGCTGAAAGAATTTGCTTATCCGGTACTGTTTGACGTAACTCACGCGCTACAACGTCCGGGAGGTTTGGGGGACGCCGCGGCGGGACGGCGTGAATCTGTCCGCGAATTGGCCCTGGCGGGATTGTCACAAAAAATTGCCGGACTCTTTCTCGAGGCTCATCCGGAACCTGAAAAAGCGCTTTGTGATGGACCCTGCGCACTTCGGCTGAATCAGCTCGAAGCATTTCTAAAGCAAATGAAAGCAATGGATGATTTGGTCAAAACTTTTGAACCACTCGACACAGCTTAAAAACTTAACCTTTAATTTGAAACTACTTTATGACTCAACATTATCAGGGTAAATGTCACTGCGGAGCCGTCCGCTTTTCTTATCAAGGCGAGGAAATCAGCATAGGAATCCGTTGCAATTGTTCAATCTGTGTCCGAAAAGGTGCACTGATGACGACAGAAGCGATTGCGCCGGAAAATATGAAAATTGATACGGAAGAAGGCGCTTTAGGACTTTACGAATTCGGCACAAAAACAGCGAAACATTATTTTTGCAAAAAATGCGGAATTTATACTTTTCATCAAACTTTACGGCAGCCCGGTTTTTACAAAGCAAACATCGGTTGTCTGGAAGGAGTAGATTCGTCTGTAATCGAAGTGATCAATTTTGATGGTAAAAACTTACTTTGAGTGGTGAGATCCTAAACCGGAAAGAGTTAAACTTTGACTGTTCTGCGAATAGTTAGCACTTAAATGTTGACATTACAACGTTATAACATTACGATGTCATTATACGTTACAACTCAAACACATGAGAAAGATCTATGTCTGCACTAACTAAAAGATCAACAGTGTATTTCGACCCATCAATTCACAATATTTTAAAAGTTAAAGCATTAGAATCATCCCGCTCAATCTCAGACCTCGTAAATGAAGCCCTGCTTCATGAACTTTCAGAAGATGCCGATGACCTGGAAGCCTTTGAACAAAGGGCTGCTGAGCCGTCCATTTCCTTTGAAGTCTTGGTGAAAGCTCTAAAAGCTGATGGGAAAATATAAGCTTAAAGTAAAAAAGTCAGCAGAGAAAGAACTGGGGGAAATACCGAAAAGAGATCTGCTCAAAATCATCAATAAAATTCAGAGTCTTTCAGATGATCCACATCCGGAGGGAAGTATAAAACTTTCGAATCAGGAAAAGTACAGGCTGCGTGTAGGAAATTATCGAGTTTTATATAAAGTTGAAGACAATATCCTAACAATATTCATCGTTAAAATTGGACACAGGAAGGATATTTATAGCTAAATTGTCATGTCACGTGAACAGCTAAACGGCTTGTTAACTCAACTTGAAATATATTGAGTACATTTGCGAATGATAGAAAAAAGGCCTCATTATAAAGTTGCCCTGTTTACCAAATCAAAAGCCATGCGTTCGGCCTCCCGCATGGTTTCCGCCACATCCATTGTTTTTAGTTCATAATTCTCCATCAACACCTTGCCGTTGACCAGCACAGTACTCACGTCTGCAGCCTGTGCGGAATAGACAATCGAAGAAACAGGGTTATGACGCGGGAAATAGTGCGGTTTGGTCGCGTCCAGCAAAATCAAATCCGCGCGTTTGCCGACCTCAAGAGAGCCAATTTCATTTTCCAGTCCCAGCGCTTTTGCTCCGTTGATTGTGGCCATCCGTAAAACTTGCTGTGCCGGAACTGATTCTGCGTCTTCGGTTAGAGCTTTGTTGACAAGAGCGGCGAGATGCATTTCTTCAAATAAATTAACATTGTTGTTACTGGCGGAACCGTCTGTGCCGAGCGCCACGTTGATACCTTTTTTCAGCATAGCGTGAATCGGAGCAAAGCCGTTGGCCAGTTTCATATTACTTGTTGGATTATTGAGCACACTCACTTTGTGCTTTTCTAAAAGTTCAATATCCTCTGTCGAAACGTGAACACAGTGCGCGGCTGCGGTTCGGCATTCAAACATTCCTAAATCCGCCAGATGCTGAACTGGAGATTTTCCATATTTTTCGAGACTGTCCGCAACTTCCTGCCGACTTTCAGACAGGTGAATGTGAATTCCGGTTTTACGTTTCAGGGCTTCTTCGGTCGTTTCCCGCAAATATTCCGGACCGCACAAGTACATCGAATGTGGGCCGAAAAAAGCCTTGATCCGTCCATCTGCTTTGCCGTGCCATGAGTCGTGAAAGTCGATAGCGGCTTTCATGAATGTCGGCCCCAAATCATCAACTTCCAGCAATACGCCGCTCAAACAGGCACGGATTCCGGACTCTTTTACCACAGTTGCAACTTCGTCCATGTAAAAATACATATCCGAAAAACAGCTTACTCCGGATTGAATCAATTCTATAATACCAAGTTTTGCACCCCAGTAAACATGTTCGGCATTGAGGTGGTCTTCCGCGGGTTTTATTTTTTCCATCAGCCATGGCCAGAACGGAAGATCATCGGCGTAATTCCGGAACAGCGACATTGGAATATGTGTGTGTGCGTTAACCAGTCCGGGCAGCGCAATTTGATCTGTTGCGTCAATCACTTTGTCTGCTTGAAAATTTTCCGGAACCTTTCCAATTGCCTGAATGCGTCCATCTTCAAGTGCAATATCCGCGTTTTCCAACACTTCATTATGCTGATTGACCGTCAGGATGATCGCGTTTTTGATTAGTAATTTCATCATGCTTTAAAAAATCTTCTGTGTTTTGGCTGTCAGCAATTTAGAGAAAGTATTTGTTCCGATCTTTTAAGAAAAATAACAATAATTTTCCTGATTCCAAGACTGAAACTATACTAACAAATTTCTAATGAATTGTCATTCTCTCGCAGATTCAATTTCAGCATCTTGACATATTGTCAAAGGCTTTTACAATTTTGCACAACTAGTAAGAAAAAGTTTTAGAGCGGCAAAAGAAAAAAATAAGTTTTTTTTGATTAAATCAATGTTGATCTTGAAATCTTGTAATCCTGTCTAATCATTTTTAAATATTCTTTATACTTGCATATTATGGAAGTTTAGAGTATGTTTGATTCATGCAAACTTTAACAAATATGATTATTGAGCACGGGCTAAGAGATCGAATTATTCGGATTAGTCAATTGAGTAGTTTAGTAGGTGGCAGTGAAGGACGACTTTATGGATTACTTAATCGTGCGTTAAGTAATGGGGAATTATTACGTCTGCAGCGCGGATTATACATTTTGGCGGACCGCTTTCGCCGAAACCAAGCTCACCCTTTTTCTCTCGCTAATGCCCTCATTCCAGGCAGTTATATTTCCTTTGAAACAGCATTATCTTTTCATAATTGGATTCCGGAACATGTCCTTACAACTGCTTGTGTGGTCCCTGGCAGAAAATCACAAAAATATGTAAATGAAAAAATTGGAAATTTTAGCTTTCATCCACTTGCCATAAATAAAGGCTGCTTTTTAGAATTGGTGAACAGACACCATGTAGATGGACAGACAATGTTGATTGCAAAACCTTGTCGTGCCTTAATGGACTTAATTTGCTTGAGGAAAATTGATTGGCAAGGAATGGGTTGGCAATCTGAAGGTTTACGTATTGATTCAGATTTGTTGCGTAGTATCACAAAAAAAGATTTAAAAATACTAATGCATGTTTACAAACATCAGCGGATTAAATCCTTTATCCGTTCAATGATTGAGGAGATATATTTTGATTGAACTGATTCAGAAAAAAATTAGTGAGTTCAAAGCAAAGAATCAACTGGAAGAAGATCACGCCATTAGGGAAATTTTACAGGATATTGCCTTGTATGGTTTGTGGCGCACTGGTTTTTTTGATGTTGCTGCGTTTCAGGGAGGGACAAGCTTACGGATTCTACATGGAATGTCAAGGTTTTCGGAAGACCTTGATTTTATATTAAAAACTCCTGACCTGAGTTTTAGCTGGTCGACATACCTAAGCGGGATGTCAGATTGTTTTGCAGAGTTCGGGCTCAAATCGGAGATCCTGAACAAAGAAAAGATGGATCAACGTGTAAAGAAAGCTCTGATCAAAGATAACTCCATCGGCAAACAACTAAACCTTTCATTTTATCGCGAAAACCCTAATCGAAAACAAAAAATAAAACTGGTAATTGATGTCGATCCACCTTCAAATTCTTTTTTTGAAAACAGCTTTCTGGACTTTCCTTTGGATTTTGAAGTGTGCCACCAGGATTTGGAAAGTAACTTTGCTTTGAAAATACATGCCATGCTCTGTCGGCCATATCTGAAAGGGAGGGACTGGTTTGATTTTAGCTGGTATGTGAAAAATCAAATCCACCCAAATCTGCCTCACCTGCAGGCTGCACTTTTACAATGGGGGCCGTGGAAAAATCAAGAATTGAAGGTTGATATAAAATGGCTTAAAAGTAAATTAACTGAAAAGATTCTTAAAATAAACTGGCAGGATGCTGCAATTGATGTTGAACGATTTCTAAGTGTTCAGGAACAGCACAGCTTAAAATTATGGAGTGTTAAGTTTTTCATACACAAAACAGATATGATGAACTAGTAAAAAGTCCTAAAGTCGTGTCATTGCTTGCGAAGCTTATTTATATCACTCCTCCCAGTTTTCCAGATATGCTTTTTGTTCCGGAAGTAGTTCGTCGATGGAAATGCCGGAACCTTTCAGTTTCAGGCGTGCGACTTCTTCATCAATTTCATCTGGAACACGATGTACGTCTTTCTGTAAGGCAGTTCGATTTTGCACAACGTATTTTCCGGAAAGTGCCTGTAGCGCAAAACTGGTGTCCATGATTTCCGCGGGATGACCGTCGGCGCAGGCGATGTTCACCAAATCTCCGCCTCCGAGCAAATTCAGCCAGCGTCCGTCCGCCATCCGAAAACCTTTAATGTTGTGACGCATTTCTCTTTGTTCAACTGCAATATTTTGCAATGCCTGCAAATCGAATTCGACTTTGAAATGTCCGGCATTGGCCAGAATCACTCCATCCTTCATCCGTTCGTAATGTTCCCTGCGGATGACATGTTTCCCGCCTGTAACTGTCAGAATCATGTCCCCCTGCAAAACAGCTTCGTTCAAGGGCATCACCCGCAATCCGTGCATTAGCGCATCAGCGGCTTTAATTGGATCAACTTCACAAACAATCACATTCGCGCCTAATCCTTTCGCTCGCTCAGCACAGCCTTTTCCGCACCAGCCGAAACCGATTATCACCACTGTTTTTCCGCTGATGACCAAATTCGTGGTTCTCATCACTCCGTCCCAAACCGATTGTCCGGTTCCATGATAATTGTCGAATAGATATTTGCAGCGGGCGTCATTGATTAAAATGACCGGAAACTCCAGGATGTCTGCTTTTGCTCTGGCTTTGGCGCGGTGAACTCCGGTGGTTGTTTCCTCACATGCTCCCCAGACTTCCGGAAGTAATTCCTGACGCTTATTGTGCAGTAATTCTACTAAATCTCCGCCGTCGTCAATCACAATATTCGGCCGTAAATCAAGAGCCAGATTCATGTATTGTTGCATCTCTTCCGGAGTGGCTCCGTAACGGGCATAAACATGTAATCCTTCTTCCGCCAATGCGGCTACGACATCGTCTTTGGTTGAATGCGGATTGCTTCCGGTAACCGCGACTTCCGCTCCGCCCGCAGCAAAAACCTGCGCCAAGTACGCTGTTTTTGCTTCAAGGTGAATGCAGACCAAAACCCGCAAACCACTGAAATACTGCTGTTCGCGAAAATCATTTTCAATTTGACGCAGTATGGGCATATAGCGTTTTACCCATTCAATTTTCTGTTTTCCCTGTTCCGCCAATTGTGGTGCGGCAACGATATTTTCATGCATGTTTTGTTTGTTTTTCTTTTCTTTAGATAAAAAGTCCAAATGGTACTCTTGTTTGTCATTTACGCGAAAGTGGAAATCCATTATTTCAGACACTTACAAGTTCCTGGATTCCCACTTTCGTGGGAATGACAAACTAATTACAAATATTCTTTTAGTTTGATGAACTTGAATATAATCAAATACTACCTTAAAGGTGTTTAAACAAAGAGTTACTGAGAGCACGGTTAACTATTTATATTTTTTCTCTGCGTACTCTGTGACTCTGTGGTAAATTTTATTTTTACCATCAAGTTCAGTCAATTATTCAATTTCCATTTTATTTAACAGCATGCGCGCTCTGTCTTTCCACAAGCGTAGCGGAAAGTTTTGCTTTATAAATTTTTGCCAGGTAGCATGGGCCTCCTTGTGGCGTCCCTGTTGCCAGTATAATTGTCCCAGCACAAAATTCGTAAAAGGATAATGCCCCGGAAATTCCAGTTGCAATTCCTGCAAATCACGGATACCACCTTCATATTCGTCAAGTTTCGGATTGTTTTGCAGCAGTGACGCATAGGTTGCAAAGGCCAATTCATAATCACCTTGCTTGAGGTGGACAATTCCCAAATTCATACGCGCATAATTCAGTCCAGGTTTGAGAGCCAATGCATGACGGCTGCTTGCTATCGATGATGAATAATCTCCCAGAAGGTAATATCCCCAACCTAAATTTCCATACAAATATGGATCTTCTCCATAAAGCAATGCTGATTCGTATGCCTCAACAGAGTTGCGAATATCGTCAAGATCATAACGCGCCAAACCGTTCGGCTGGAGTTTGTACCCTTTGTAATAATAAACTGTGCCTAAATCCTGATAAATTTTTTCCAGCTGCGACGGTGTTTCCGCATAGTGCAGGCCGTCATTCAAGGTTGAAAGTGCGGATTCAAATTCGCGTGCCTCAAACAAACCTCTGGCGGTCAAAGCATAATAATCGGTTGGGCCTTTACCAAAGTTTGGACTTTGTGAAAGTTCCAGCCAGCGTTTTAATTTTTCACGAACATCTTCACTCAGTTCTTCACTTTTGCTGCCGAAGATGTTTTGCCAACTTTTCTGGAGCATGGGCCACAACTCGTCTGCTCCAAAACGCCGACTGATCGACCGCGAGGTTGGCCTGCCGGTATCCCACCACTCATCCCAAAAAGAATATTCTCCGGAAGTTGAACTGCCGATAGAAATTCGGAAAGGTTCCGGCTCACGCTGAAACAAAGTAAAAACCAGCACATACAAAGAAATTATAACAAGTACAACTGAGCCGATTGTCTGCAGCTGAATTTTACGATGGTTTAAGAAAAAAGGTTCCGGAAGCGAGTCGGCTTCCAAAGTATGACCTGAAAGTAGAGCTGATTTCTGCCATGCCAGTTCTGCGGCCTGTTTTTGTTCCGCAGAGTAGAAGCTGTTTCCCAGACGATAGAAACGCTCTGCGAGGATTCCGACAGGTTCTTTCTCATTTGCTAACAAATTTTCCGCAGATTTATAATCTCCGGAAATTACAATTTCCTGCGGAACAAGGTTTTCAGGATAAGTGAGAGTTGGCAGGGACATACAGATTTTAGTGTTGTGTCTCGTTTTGAATTCGCCAATCTTCGTAGCTCATTTCGGCTAAGCTTGCCATGCTTTTACGGTGCGAAGTCACAATTTTATTTGTCATGAAATAGCTGATGATGAAGCCCGGAAATGCATAAACAAGACTACCGATAATCATGGGCCATCCCAAGTCAATCAGCAAGAAACGTGCGCCTGCAACAATCATTTCCCATGTTCCCTCTGTTGAAGAAATGTGGCTGAGATATTCTCTAAAAAGTTCATAAGAAAGGCCGTTTTGCGTTTCAAGCAGCCAATAGCCGGTCAGCAAAAATAAATAATAAAGAGGCACCATGGTGAGCGGATTGGAAATCCAAACCAGAGCCACTCCTACCGGCAAATTAAAATGTCTGCTAAATATGTAACGATAAATACTCCAGACAATGGCGACCAAATACATCTGCACACCAACCGTTGGAGTTAATCCCAAAAATACTCCAACCGCCACTCCCAGACTCACTTCTGAAACAGGCGCGGTTGAACGCAAAACCGGATTAATTAATTTCTCTTGAATAAATTGTTCAATTATTTTCTTCATTCTACCACTTGCCCTGGTTTTTCATGGAGACCCAAGGTTCCCGGATTGGAAGCGGTTTTCCGATTTGAAGCAATTCAATTGAGATTTGATCAGGACTGCGGATAAAAGCCATTTTACCATCCTTCGGCGGACGCAAAATAGGGACTCCCTTATTTTGTAATTTTTCACAAAATTCATAAATATTCTCAACTCCATAAGCCACATGTCCAAAATTTTCACCGCTACTGTAGGGCTCACTTTGCTCCCAGTTGTAAGTTAACTCCAGTTGAGAATCATTTTCTTCTGCCGCTAAAAAAACGAGAGTGAATTTTCCTTCCGGTACTTCTTTGCGTCTCACCTCCATCATGCCGAGTTTGTTGATGAAAAAATCTAGTGCGGATTCAAGATTTTGGACACGGATCATGGTGTGTAAATATTTCATTTTAGCCTTTCATATTATTTATGTTCACCAGTCTAACTGGCACAAAATGGTTTCTTCTTCAGCTGTATCAATTATTACTTGAACTGTCACCTTTATGCAAGTTTGAGGTGGAGTTTGAGTCTGTTCAAATTTAAGTGCGGCAATGGATTCAATCAGGGTTTGATAGGCGGCATTTCCTGATTTCCGGGAGAGCACTTTTGTTTCCGGATCATAACGATAGTAAATTGTTTCACGGGTATCCGCAACGTCACCATCACGATTGCGGTCTGCTTTGAAGGAAAGCGAGTATGTAGAAATTTGCACTGCGGTTTCATTTCCGGAACTGAGGCCGTAACCGGCCTGAATCAGTTCCGATTTTAAGAGCATCAGGAATCGTTGGAAGTCTCCCTGCAATACTATTTTTTGCTGCTCCTGGAAAGCAATCCGGTGAAATTCGAGCAAGGGACGCTGTGCCGCAAGAAGCACCACAGAGACGATTGCCAATACGAGCATCAACTCAATCAGGGTATATCCGGAAATTTGCAAACGAAAATCCGGGGTTTTTTTGATCATGGTGTTTTCAGTGCAGTCCGCCATTGCGCCAACACTTTTGGAACTGCGTCACTGCTTTTGACTTGAAAGAACAGAGACTTAAGTTTTGGTTCGATCATTGTTACTTGCCAATGCAATTCCGCATTCTGTCCGGACAAAGTCACATTTTCCTGGTAACTTCCCGGATTTAATTCGCCGGCCAGTTTTTCCAGAGTCCAGTTATCGAGTTGCGAAGCTAATTCCGATTTTTGCTTTCTAAGCTGCATTTGCTCAAACGTTTTTTCTGTGATATCAGCAAATCCTGCCACTAGAATAACTAACATCGTATTTGCAATCATTACCTCAACCAGGGTAAATCCAGCTTTCATTTGTTCACTCCTCTTTCATAACATTTTTTGCAATTACTTGCTGGAGATGTCAGACTTGCATTTAATAGTTGTTGTGATCCTCGGTTTCCGAAAAAGACTGAAATTCACACAGTCATGTCAATCGTATGTCTTGTCATCTCGAACGTATAGAGATATCTTAATGGTTTCAGTCCAACAGTTAATGCAGGATTTCTCGTTTCGCTCGAAATCACATGGTTTTAGAAATTTTTCAGATTCATCATACAATTTTGGTCATGATGATATCTTCCCAATCTTTGCAAAGAGAGTCAATCAATGAAATTTAGTTATCCCGGCTTGAGTGAAAAAGAGGTCTCAGAATCGCGTCAAAGCAACGGCGCGAATGTTGTTACCACACAGGAAGCAGAGGGCTTTTACGCAAAATTGCTGACCAACTTAAAAGATCCGATCATTGTCATTTTGCTTGTTGCTCTGGGTGTTACAGTTTTTTTGGCCGTCTTGGGATTTGCTCCATGGTACGAAGGTCTCGGAATCGCAATTGCAGTCGTGGCGGCTACCTTGATCGCAACCTGGTCCGAATACAGCAACGAAAATGAATTTCAACGTTTGCTGGAGGAAGCCTCAAAAGTTAAAGTGAAAGTTTTCCGCAACAACACTTTGGCTGAAATTTTTATTGATGATTTGGTTGTTAACGATTTGGTGCTTTTGCAGCCCGGAGACACGGTGCCGGCCGATGGATTTTTGCTCGAAGGAGACCTGGAATTAAATGAATCAGCTCTCACCGGAGAATCTGAAACAGTCAAAAAAACAGGTGCCACAAATGAAAAACTTTCTGAAGCAAATGAAAAAAATGAAATGTCACGTGCCGCCTTGGTAGAAGATGGCGAAGCGGTTATGAAGGTTTTGGAGGTTGGAGACCAAACCAAGTACGGCGCGACGCTGAAAGAGTTAACTTCCGCAGAAACACGCCCCTCTCCTCTGCAGGAAAAACTGGCTATTCTTGGAAAACAGATTAGCCGTTTTGGTTACATCGGCGCCCTCTTTATCGCCTTTTCATTTATGTTTAATCATATTTTTCTGGAAGCTGGCGGTTGGGAAATTTATTTCAACAAACCTTCAGGTGAGATAATTTATCATCTGGTGACAGCCATAATTTTGGCTATCATTATTATTGTAGTTGCTGTTCCGGAAGGTTTGCCCATGATGATTGCGGTGGTGCTTTCGATGAATATGCGTAAACTGCTCAATGCAAAAGTGCTCGTAAGAAAACTGCTCGGCATTGAAACCTCCGGAAGTTTGACCGTACTTTTTACCGACAAAACCGGAACGCTGACACAAGGAAAATTAATGGTTTCAGAACTGCTTGGAGGCAATGGCGAGCATTTCACTTCTTACGAAGAAATTCCTGAAAAATTGCGTGAAACGGTGTCCTTTGCCCTGAGAAACAATACCCCTGCTTCGATTGATACGGGAGATCCGGAAAACCCGAAAATCGTTGGCGCTAATCCAACAGGACAAGCTTTATTGCGTTTCCTCGGCGCAGATTTAGCCAAGCAGGATGATGTAAAAGTAAAGATAAATATTCCTTTTAACAGTGCTTATAAATTTTCAGCTACACAGGTTGAAGGTTCGCAAAATTTAACACTGGTCAAGGGTGCCGCAGAAATCGTGCTCGCCGGATGTACGCATTGTTTGGATGGGGACGGAAACAAAGTCGAACTGGATTCCGAAAAACTCAAAGAAGAAATGCTGGGGCTTTCCGCACGCGCAATGCGTCTCATCGGACTGGCGGTTTCAGAGCAGAATTTAGGCGATGAAAATGAGCTTCCCAAACAATTGACTTTGGTCGGAGTTTTTGGACTGCGTGATGAAATGCGTAAGGAATCAAAGACTGCGGTTAATACTGCGCGGCAAGCTGGAATTCAGGTGGTGATGATTACCGGTGATGCAAAAGATACTGCGGAAGCCATTGCCAAAGAAGTTGGTATTCTTGAAAATGAAAATTCGCTCGTGCTGACTTCAAGCGAACTGGGCGAAATGTCGGACGAAGATATGATAAAAATTCTTCCGGAATTACGTGTTGTTGCACGTGCGCTTCCTACGGATAAAAGCAGATTGGTAAAATTGGCAAAATCCATGGATTGGGTTGTCGGCATGACGGGAGATGGGGTTAATGACGCTCCTGCTGTGAAAAACGCTGACGTTGGTTTTTCGATGGGAAATGGTACAGACATGACCAAGGAGTCCAGCGATATTGTCATTCTTGATAATAATTTTATCTCGCTGACAAATGCGGTTCGCTACGGACGGACACTCTTAAAATCAATCAGAAAATTTTTGATTTTCCAATTGACGGTCAATGTTGCCGCCATTTTGGTAGCATTTCTGGGGCCGTTTTTCGGCATCGATTTGCCGCTGACCATGACTCAGCTTTTGTGGGTCAACATTGTGATGGACACTCTGGCAGCCTTCGCCTTCTCCGGAGAAGCGGCGCTTCAGCGTTACATGAATGAAAAACCGATTCCGAAAGGTGAATCCCTCATTTCCGGTGACATGTGGTCCGCCATTTTGATCGATGGATTTTACATGGCATTCCTCAGTTTATTTTTTCTAACCTCTGATTTTGTTTCCGGATTATTTGTCTGTGATGCAGTACGCTGTCCGGATTCTGAAGTTAATCTTGTCTTACTGACGGCCTTCTTCGGCTTCTTTGTATTCATGAACAACTTCAATAAATTTAATGCCCGTACAGAAGGACTAAATCTATTTGAACACATCACCGAAAATCGCAGTTTCATTTTCGTGGTCATCTTAATTTTTGTCCTGCAGACAACCTTTACTTATTTCGGCGGAGAAGTTTTGCGGACTGTTGGTTTGACCTTGGAGGAATGGGGATACGTACTCCTTTTTGCTGTCACAATAATTCCACTTGACCTCACACGAAAATTTTTGCGCAATATGTTTGTCGGCAATCCGGTGGTTTAGTACAAGTAATCCTGAACCGAAATCCGCAGCTCATTCTCTTTTTGCTAAAACTTGCTGCTTAAAGATGAAGACAGGATTTTGCTTTCCGGAAACCTTTGTCATTCTGTGCGGAAATGGAAGTTCCCATAAATAAGCCTGAAAAAAAGCAAAACATAATTCTCGAACAGCAGAAGCAATACCTCTACGAATTCTGGAAAAACAGCCGAATGATCCGCAATGATTCGGTACTGGAAGCGTTTCTTGAGGTGCCGCGGGAACTTTTTGTTGAGCCTTCCTATCGTGACCAATCCTATGCCGATCATCCTCTGCCGATCGGTTCTGGACAAACTATCTCTCAACCAACCACAGTCATTCTGATGCTCCAACTGCTGGACGTCCTTCCCGGACAGCGTGTCCTCGAAATCGGCACCGGCAGCGGATACAATGCGGCGTTGCTGGCCAAACTGGTTAAGTCGACAGGAATGGTTGTCACGCTGGAAAGGCACAGTGTCCTTGCGGAACAGGCAAGTGAAAATCTACGCGGTGCCGGTCTGGAAGAAGTCGTGGTTATCGCGGGTGACGGCAAACTGGGTTACGCCGAAATGGCACCTTATGACAGAATCATAGTCACTGCGGCAGCAGATCAGGTTCCTCAAAATTTGAAAGATCAGCTTGCTGTCGGAGGTTTCATCGTTGCCCCGATTGGCGCCACGCACGGCTGCGAAATGCTCAAGCTTTACAAAACCGCGCCGGATCATTTTCAAACCAGCTCTCACGGCCTTTTTTCCTTTGTGCCGCTGGTTTGAAAAAATCTGCCTCAAGTAAAAAAATATTCACCAATACATTCTGGGTATTTTCTACAAAATGACGATTTTATGTTAAATTCTCTGTCTTGACAAAAAGCTGAAATTTGTAGAGAATACGAATTAAAAGGGGGGTAGTTACGGTTGCAGGCACTGCTTATTTTTTGGATCAGCAAATGTTCAGATTGAGAATTACGCATTTTCTGCTCTGCCTGCTGTTTTTTTGTGCAACTTCCGCATCAAGCGGTTTTGCTCAAACTAACAAGGTTTGCTATCTCTTTGTTGTCGGTGACACTAATGAGAGTTCACAGCTCTTGGATCAAATCGCTAAACCTCTTTTCAATGCTTTTGTCACTCCCCTCGAATCCATTCCAACGGAAGGACTTTCTGGAAAAATTCTGAAAAGTACCTGCGTTTATGAAGTAACATTAACTGCTTCGCAAAATCAGCACGCACTTCAAATCACATCGGAGCGTGCCGAAAACAGAGTAAACTCCTCACTCCAACTAGATGGCGGAACCCCAAGTCAAATTGAGTCCGGAATCCTTCAAGCCATTCTCCTGTCCCTTCCGGAATCCAAGTCTGAAATATGCAGACGCTACAGTGATAAACTCCCTCAACTTTGTGATGCAGAAATCACAATTGCGGTTTTTTATGAATCCTCGCGAGATAATCCGGACGAAGCTGTTTTGGATGATGCAAGAGGAGTTGTCTGGGAAGCGCTTGATCAAATTTTACAGGAAATGGATTTGCTCAAACCGGCCGGAACACGTAGTATTTTGCAGCCTCCGTTAAACCTGGCGCAGTCACTTGATTCAGCAAAAGTTCCGGGAGCAATTTCTTTTCAGATAATGGCCCAGAGAGAAAAGAGAGATTCGCTAATCTGGGGCGGAATGGTTGATGTGCAGATTAAAATTAAGGTCTATCGTTACCGTAATGGAAAATGGAAACAAGCCGGTTCCTTTATCACCCTCACCCAGCGGCGGCCTGTCCGCAAGTGGGCTGAAACACCTGAACTGCTGCGTACACAGTATCAAAGTGCTATGCGTAAATTGATAAAAAAATGGTCTAAAACAAACATCATTGACACAATCTCAAAATTGAGGAATTAAATGTTTTTCCGTAAATTGAGTCAAACTGGAAAATTTATGCCGCTGGTTTTAATAGCATTGTCAGGCGCACTGTTTTTACAGACTGCAGCGCCGGTTCAGGCGGAAGAAGTACGCAGATTCTTTATAAAAAATTTGGACAACAAACGTTTTGACACCAGAGATCAAAAAGGCGGCCCGTTTGTGATGAGCTTTTTTTTCACAACCTGCATTCCCTGTTACCGTGAAATTCCGGAATTGTACGCTTTCATGTCAAAGGAGTTTCCGGATGTATCCCTGCTTTTTGTTGATCCGCTTGAGATAGATTCAAAATCCGATATTCGCAAATTTGCAAAAAAATTAAATGTTCCGTCGGAACTGTTTTACAAGGACAGCATGGGTATAGTCAGCAAGCGTTTTTTCAAAGGCGGTCAGTATGTATTTCCTACAATTGTAGGACTTCGCGAGCTGAACTACCTTTTCAGATATTCCGGAATTGATGTCAAAATTCTTGCTGAAATCAAAAATAAACTACAAGAGCGTTGAGATGTTTTGGCATAAACTATTGTGGATTCGATTTTTCAGGACACTCACAATTTCAGTATTATTTTTCATGCTGATTATTGACATGGCCTGGGCTCAGGAAAAAGAAATGGCTGCGCTTGCACCAATGGGGGCGCTGGGTGAATTTACAGAGATGGAGAAGCAAATCATTTTCAATAGTCTGCAGGAATCACTTTCAACTCACTATGCTCTTGCTTCTCAAAAAGCATTTGAAGCAGCACTGACACAAGCTTTTGAGGAACTCGATTATGAAGAGTGTACTGAAGATCAATGCTTTGCGCTGATACAGCAAATCTTACAGGCTGATAATTTGTTCCTATTCAGCATGACAAGGGAAGGAAACTTCACCCAGCTCTCACTGACTCGGGTTAATCTTGACAGTCACCGGCTTGTCCGCACGGATGATTGTGAAAACTGCGGCATTAAACAACTCAATACCAAGGTGGTGGGTTTGGTACTGAAAATAATTGAGGAAGATAAATTCTCAAATGCCCAAAAAAAATTAACAGCGGAAGCGGATACGCAATCCGAAAAAAGTCCGACTACGGATAATACCTGGCATTATGTCGCCGTTTCCGTCACCCTCGTTTCGGCTTTGCTCTCCTATAATGCCGCCAACTCTTACAACGATCTGTCCGCAAAAAACACCACGCTGGCGACACAATATGCAAACTCAAGCAGCAGCAGTGAAAAGGCGGCTTACAAAAGTGAATATGACAGCAACGCCGCTCAGATGAAATCGTACAAAAGCAGTATGCAGACTTGGGATATTTTGACTTTGCTCGGTTTGGGCTGGGAAGTTTATTTGCTGATGAGTGATGATTCCGGTTCAAGCGCTGTTAATTCCGGAAGTGTTCAATCTCCGTTCATTCCGCAACTGGTATTCCAGACACATCCTTACGGAACACAAACCGTTTTACGCTGGAAACGGAGTTTCTAAAACACGGGACTTTATGATGAAAATTAGTAAAATCAGCTTTATCATCCCCGTTGTACTTTCAGGGATATTTGTTTTTTCCTGCGGTCAATTCAATACCAAAACAGCCAACCTTCCGCAGATGTTTCAATTGCCGTTAGCAGTTCAGACACAACCGAAGGTACTGTCAGTCCTTCAAGCCTGACATTCTCATCGTCTAACTATAATACCGCTCAAACTGTCACTGTTACCGGAGTTGACGACTCTACAACTGACGGTAGCCAAAGCTATACAATTGTTCTTGCAACTGCGACCAGTAGTGACAGTAATTACAACGGTCTCAATCCTACAGATGTTTCGGTAACCAATACCGACAACGATTCAGCAGGTATCACTGTCAGTTCCATCAGTGGAAATACTACTGAAGCTGGAGGGACTGCAACATTAACAGCAATTCTCAACAGTCAACCAACTGCAAATGTTACAATTGCCCTCAGTAGTTCTGATACTACTGAGGGCACCGTTTCACCATCTTCAATAGTATTCACAACTTCAAATTGGAATGTTTCCCAGACGGTCACTGTTACCGGTGTCGATGACATATCCAATGATTGTAACCAGAGCTACACTGTTGTTATGGTAGCAGCAAGCAGTAGTGATAGCAGTTACAACGGGCTGAACCCCGCTGATGTCAGAGTCAGTAATACAGATAATGAGGGAGTATCCTTCTGTTTGCCTGACACTGGCCAGACAGGTGATTATACATCAACTTTTGGTGAGGACAGTGATTATACCTATAGCGCCATTTCTTACTCTGACAATGGAGATGGGACAGTGACTGATGGGAATACAGGCTTGATCTGGCAGCAACAGGATGATGGTACGGAGCGTAATTGGAATGTTGCGAACAGCTACTGCAATGCTCTTAGTTTGGGTGGACAATCAGACTGGAGACTACCGACTGATAAAGAATTGCTGAGTATTGCTCATTTTGGAACTAATACTAGCATTTACAGCACTTTTTTTCTTAATACTCGAGGGAGCTATTATTGGACTTTAACAACCTGGGTAAATGATACAACCTTTGTCTGGAACGTAAACAATGGTTACGTTGACATCAACATAAAACCTGAACTTCACTATGTAAGATGTGTTCGAGGAAATCAGCTTAGCTCATCATTCACAAACAACGGTGATGGAACCGTCACTGACAATAAAACTCGATTTGTATGGCAACGGGAAGATGATGGCTCGAAACGCGACTGGGAATCTGCCATTACTTATTGTGAAAGTCTGTCGCTTGGAAGTAATAGTGACTGGCGATTGCCAAATATAAAAGAACTGCAGTCTATCACTGATGCAGGACAATCAAGTCCAGCAATCAACAGTACTGCTTTTCCTAACACACAATCCGCATACTATTGGTCATCCACAACGTACTTGACAGATACAACTATTGTCTGGAGCATTCCCTTTAATGGTGTCTATGTGTATCAAAGTAGAAGTAAGAGCGTGCATACAAACTATGTTCGTTGTGTTCGTGGCGGCTCATAAGTGAATCAAGAAAATGATAAACTGACACAATTCTTTCATTTACTGATTTTACGGTTTTGTGTTTCCCCGCCACGGTGGGCGGTACTACCGTTCAATTCGTAATGATTTCCGGAATTTTTGTTTCCCCGCCACGGGGGTCGGGGCTAACGTTCAATTGGTAATGGTGTCCAGAAAAGAATGAAAGGATCAATTTTTATTTACCGACCACGGTAGGCGGGGCTGCCGCATTTTTCTTTTCAGGATAACGTGAAATATGTTAAACTATCCGGAATTGATGAGCATTGCAAACTCAATAAGGAGAATAAGATGACGCAACAATTACAACAGGTTTTTGAGAGGGTTTCCGGACTTTCGCCTGAAATCCAGAATGAGTTAGCTGCATCATGGTTGGCAGAGTTTGAAGATGAAATTTGAATGGAATGGTACGAAAGCAAGATCAAATATTGAAAAACATAAAGTATCTTTTGAAGAAGCATCCACTGATTTGGAGACCCCCTGTCAATCACTATTGATGATCCGCAACATTCCTCACAGGAAGAGAGGCTTGTTACAACAGGTTGTTCTTCAGATATGAAAGTTCTAGTGATTGTGCATGTTGACACATTCGACACAGTGAGAATCATCAGTGCAATTAAAGCAACAAAACATGAGAGGAGACAATATGAAGAAACTAAATAATGATGAAATGTTAGATGAATATGATTTTACAAACGGAGTTAGAGGTAAATATGCAGACAAATATCACCGAGAAACAAATGTGGTAGTACTTGAACCTGATATTGCTAAACTCTTTCCGAACTCTGAATCTGTAAATCAGGCTCTTCGTTCATTACATGCTATTCAAAGCATCAAATCATAACCTGCCGGTACTGCTTAGATTAACTCCGTAGAGCATAGTAGCATTGCGGTTATCACCAAACCCGGCCCACAATTCAATTTGTTTTTCCCATCCACGGAGGGCAGTGCTACCGTTCAAGGAGCAAGCAGAAAGATTCGAGAGACAAGGCTGAGTTATGGCAGGAGCAATATGGGGAGTTGGGGATTTTGAGCAAAGGTATGTAAAGTGAGTCGTAGATTTAGCTTTCGCCCCCAATGATTTAACAGCAAAATAATTCCTAAGATACTTCTTGTAGATATTACGAAAAGGTGATAGATTGTTATTAGTAATACTTAAACGATCGATCATAGAAATGTAATATGCAAACAGTTACCGTATCCCCTAAATTTCAAGTTGTCATTCCAAAACTCATCCGAGAAAAACTGGAGCTTGCCCCAGGACAAAAAATACAGACAATTCTTTACAATAATCGGATAGAAATGATTCCAATTCAGCCTATCAAAAAAATGAGAGGTTTTTTAAAAGGAATTGATACCAATATAGAAAGAGAGGATGACAGATTATGAATATAGTAGACTCCTCCGGATGGTTAGAATATTTTGCTGATACTCCAAATGCAGAGATTTTTGCTGCTCCAATTGAAGATACAGAAAATCTACTTGTCCCAACAATAAGTCTGTTTGAAATTTTTAAGAAAATTGTTAAACAAAAAGATGAAGGAGAAGCTCTCCAGGCAGTAGCGCTTATGCAACAGGGGAAGGTTGTTGATCTTGATATGGAACTTGCTTTGAATGCTGCCAAATTAAGTATTGAACATAAAATACCCATGGCGGATAGTTTTATTCTGGCAACCGCAAGAGCTTTTGATGCTGTTTTATGGACTCAAGATAGAGACTTTCAGGGGTTAGAGGGCGTAGAATATATACCGAAACAGCACTAACATTAACTTGTATGAGACAGAAGATAAGGCGACACAATCCTTTCATTTATTGATTCTCCAGTTTTGAGTTTCCCAAACGCAGAGGGCGGAGTTACCGAGCGTTTTTTCATGGCGTCCCGATAAGAATGAAATAATAAATAGATTTAAATAATTGCATTTAGGACTTGAGTTATTATTCAAAAGTATTAGAATCCGGTTCAGTAGACGAATGCTAATAGTTTTGTTTTGGAAAATATAAGTTCAATTATTTGTATAATTAAATATAATTATATTCCAACCAAATCAAATAGTGTCAGTAGTTTATGACTTAATTTAATGTTTTAGAGGAGGAACTTTTGAATTTTGGTTTTGTGATCGACAACCGTAATTGTATCGGTTGTCACGCCTGTACGGTTGCGTGTAAGGCGGAAAATGATGTACCCATCGGAGTCAATCGCACTTGGGTCAAGTACATTGAGAAAGGCGAGTTTCCCCATTCTCAGAGGTTTTTTTCAGTAATGCGCTGCAATCATTGTGAAGATGCTCCCTGCACAACAATCTGTCCAACCAGCGCACTTTATACTCGTCCGGATGGCATTGTTGATTTTAATAACGAGCGCTGTATCGCTTGTAAATCATGCATGCAGGCATGTCCGTATGACGCAATTTACATTGATCCTGAAACTCACACAGCGGCAAAATGTAATTACTGCGCGCATCGTGTAGATGTAGGACTGGAGCCGGCTTGCGTAAATGTATGTCCCACCGAAGCCATTGTTTCAGGCGACTTAGACGATCCCATTTCAAAAATTTCCAAATTGATCGCAGGACAACAAGTTACTGTACGCAAACCGGAAAAAGGAACCATCCCGAATCTATTTTATATAGAGGCAGACCATGCTTCTCTCGTTCCTGCGGAAACGTCGCAATCCGGAAGCTATTTCTGGAACAGTCAGTCAAGCGGAGTTGGACATCACGTGGGGCAGTCCGGAGAAAACAGTTTTGTTTTTGATACAGAAAAAACTTCTGAAAGGACACAGGTTTCTAAAATTAAAACAGGGCTCAAGCAAGCGGCTCGCAGAGTTTATGATGCACCAAACAAAGGGATTCTCTGGGGCTGGGAAGTTGCGGGATATATTTTCACCAAAGCAATTGCTGCCGGAATTCTAGCTTTTACGTTTCTTTTCCATCAAACCGGATGGGTCACGGTACCAGATTCTGTGCAGTGGATGTCGGCCATTTTGTCACTCGTATTTCTTGGTTTGACTGGAGTTTTGCTGATCAAGGATTTGGATCAGCCGAAACGCTTTATTTATGTACTTCTGCGTCCACACTGGACTTCGTGGCTGGTGAAAGGCGGTTACACAATTACTGCTTTTGGAGGACTGGTGACGTTGTGGGGGGTGTTGAAATATTTTGAATTGAGCGGACTTGCTGATCTACTAATTTGGCCGATTTTAATGTTAAGTGTGTTATTAGCCGTTTATACGGCTTTCCTCTTTGGACAGGCCAAAGGCCGTGATTTCTGGCAAAGCCCCTTGCTTTCGCTACACATGCTGCTGCATTCCGTAGTTGGTGGTGCGGCGGCATTATTGCTGATTTCCACTTTTTGGTCGGATTTGCTTCCGTTAATTTCTGCGTTGAAGATCATTTTATTTTGGAGTTTAGTAATTCAACTTTTGTCATTTGCAACAGAGTTTTTATCTTCGCACCCCACAGAAGATGCCAGAAAAGCAGCACACAAGATTACCCATGGCACATTCCGCGTAACTTTCTGGTGGGGAGTTGTTTTCTGCGGAAATGTCATTCCATTATTATTCCTCATCGGATCATCCGGATTGATCACCGCAGCAGTAGCCGCTTTAGTTTTGCTTGGTGTTTGGCTTTCAGTTCGAATCTGGGTTTTGGCGCCACAAATGGTAGCACTTAGTTGAGCGAAATTGTTTTAAACTTGATTAAAAAAGACGCATGAGCAAACAACCAAATCCAAGTTTCATTGAAAAAATCGCGGAAGGTTTAGGGGTTATTCCCAAATTAGATCAAGAGGATGGGGATTTAAATTCCATGAACGATCCGGGTGATCTCAGTAATTATCCTCCCCCTGAAAAATGGGATGACTGGGTGGAATATGAGGCGACTACATGGTCCCGTAAAAAAGCACGGCATTATACGATTGTTCCCACATCGTGTTTCAACTGTGAATCCGGATGCGGGCTTTTAAGTTATGTTGACAAAGAAACCGGTGAGGTGCGCAAGTTTGAAGGCAACCCCTATCATCCTGCAAGTCGAGGGCGACTTTGCGCCAAAGGGCCGGCAACGATCAACCAAATTAAAGACCCGGACCGTATTTTGTATCCAATGCGCAGGGTTGGAAAACGGGGCGCGGGAGAATGGGAGCGTGTTTCCTGGGATGTTGTCCTCGATGATATTGCCGCTAAAATACGCAAGGCTATTCAGGAAGAACGTAACAACGAAATCGCTTATCACGTCGGTCGCCCAGGACATGAAGGCTTCATGGACAGGGTACTGCAGGCGTGGGGCGTAGATGGACACAACAGCCACACCAATGTTTGTTCTGCTGCTGCCCGCACCGGGTTTGCGCTGTGGGATGGTTTCGACCGCAAGCTTCCGGATTTTGCGAACGCCAAATTTATTTTGATGATCAGCGCCCATTTGGAATCCGGACATTATTTTAATCCGCATGCGCAGCGCATCATAGAAAGTAAAAATAGCGGAACCAAAATAGCGGTGATGGACATTCGGCTTTCTAATACTGCCAGCCGCGCTGATTATTGGATGGCCACTTATCCCGGCACAGAAGCCGCCGTTTTGCTTGCAATGGCAAAAATCATGCTGGACGAAAATCTCTATAATGAAACCTACCTCCGGAACTGGATCAATTGGGAAGCCTGGTTGGAAGCAGATCATCCGGAAACAGAATCCAGCTTTGAAAATTTTATTCTTAAACTCAGAGAAGAATATTCGGAGTATACTCCGGAATTTGCGGAACAGGAATCCGGAGTTTCAGCGGAATCAATCCGGGATGTAGCGCGACAAATCGGACTTGCCGGAAGCCGGTTTTCTTCGATGAATTGGCGAAGTGCGTCCAGCGGAAATTTAGGTGGTTGGCAAATCGCACGCTGTCTGCAATTTTTGAACGTCCTCACCGGCAGTCTTGGTACCAAAGGTGGAAGCCTGCCCAGTTCATGGAACAAGTATTCTCCGAAAATGCCGAATCCGCCGCCGGCACAAAAGTTTTGGAATGAACTGCATTTTCCAAAAGAATTTCCGCTCGCGCATTTTGAAATGAGCTTTCTGCTGCCACATTTTTTGAAAGAAGGCCGCGGGAAATTGGATGTCTATTTTACCCGTGTTTTTAATCCGGTCTGGACTTTTCCGGATGGATTCAGCTGGATTGAGGTTTTGCGTGATCCGGAAAAAATTGGTCTGCATGCCGCACTAACACCGACCTGGAATGAGACTGCTTATTTTGCCGATTACGTTCTGCCCATGGGACATGCCTCGGAACGTCACGACATCATCAGTTATGAAACTCATGCAGGAAAATGGATTGCTTTTCGTCAGCCAGTTTTGCGTGAAGTGGCACGGCGAAAAGGAGAACCGGTTGAGTTTACTTATCAGGTAAATCCGGGTGAAGTTTGGGAAGAAGATGAATTTTGGATTGAACTTTCCTGGCGTATTGATCCGGACGGTTCTCTCGGCATCCGTGAATATTTCGTTTCACCTTATCGTCCGGGTGAGAAAATGACCGTTGATGAGTATTATCAATATATTTTTGAGCGCGTTCCGGGACTTCCGGAAACAGCCGAAAAAGAAGGGTTGACACCCCTGGATTATATGCGACGCTTCGGAGCCTTCGAAATGGAAAAGGAGGTACTTGAACTGCACAACACTGTTCTCTCTGAAACACAACTCTCCGGAAGTTCAGTGGATGAAAAATCCGGAATTGTTACAAAAGACGGAACTGCAATTGGAATCATGATTGAGGGGAAAGCACGAACAGGTTTTGATTCGCCTTCACGCAAACAGGAGTTTTTCTCTCAGACAATGGTTGATTGGAAATGGCCTGAACACCGATTGCCAGGATACATCAAAAGCCATATTCATGCTGAGAAGATGGAAAGCGAAAAAGGCGAATTCCCTTTGGTGCCGACTTTTCGCTTGCCGACCCTGATTCATTCACGTTCCGGAAACGCAAAATGGCTGGCGGAAATTTCTAATCGAAATCCGCTTTGGATACACACCTCTGATGCAAATCGACTGGGATTTCAAAACGATGATCTGCTGCGCGTCAATACTGAGATCGGTTATTTTATCGCAAAAGTCTGGGTGACAGAAAGCATGCGTCCGGGAGTAGTGGCCTGTTCACATCACATCGGCCGGTGGAGACGTCCGCAGGATCCGGAAGCAAACCGTTGGGCAACGAATTCGGTAGATATCCAGGAGCTTGAAGCAGGAAAATGGAAAATGAATGTGCTGGACGGCATCCGGGCTTTTGAAGGCGAAGACGCGGACATGTCACGTATTTTCTGGCGTGACGGCGGCGTACATCAAAATATTACCCATGCTGTACATCCTGATCCTGTCAGCGGAATGCACTGCTGGCATCAAAAAGTCAGGCTTGAAAAAGCACATCCCGGCGACCGCTACGGCGATCTTTTTGTGGACACCAATCAGTCATTTCAGGTTTACAAAGATTGGCTGGAGAATGTCCGTCCCGCTCCAGGACCCGATGGTTTGCGGCGTCCGTTGTGGTTTAAACGCCCCCTGAAACCAATTAAGGAAAAATTCTATTTGGAATGAAAACACTATTTTAATTCAACACTTAAAAAATAGATTGTCATGAGCGAATTTGATACTGAATTAAATTGCGAAGGTCTTAATTGCCCTCTTCCTGTTTTGAAAACCAAGAAAAAAATGGATGGCATGTTAAGTGGCGAAATATTAAAAATGACTTCCACCGATCCTGGCTCCGTGAATGACGTTACTTTCTGGGCAAAGTTAAACGGACAATTTTTGATGTCTCAAGCTGAAGATGGTGGTGTTTATACTTTTTTTATTCAGAAAAAGTAGCGTATTTAATATTTCTTGATGCAGTCGGAAAAAGTTCTAAAACCATGTTATTTGTGCGTAAATAAATTTTATTATTTAAATATACAATAATAAATCCATGGATCTTGCCTTTGACAAGCTATTGGAGAATCCGGAAACAACAATGACTTCGATCATCAAGCGTGTTGCAACCGGACCAGAACTAAGCAAAAGCATTTCTTATGATGAGGCAAGAGCCGGTATGCGCCTTGTTTTGGAGGGGCTTGCTGATCCAGTTCAGGCGGCGGTATTTTTGATCGGTTTGCGAGTGAAGCGAGAAACCGATGCTGAAAACAAGGGAATCCTGCAAGGCATCCTTGACAAAACGGAAACCGTTATTGCAGATGTAGATGAATTGCTAGACGTTGCTGATCCATACAATGGCTATGGACGTAGTCTTCCGTCCTCTCCGTTTTTACCGGCCCTTTTGGCCGAGTGCGGAGTTCCTGCGGTATCACACGGAATCGAAACTGTTGGACCTAAATTTGGAGTGACTCACCACCAAATTTTGCAGGCGGCCGGTACTTCTGTAGAATTGTCGGTAGAAGAAGCCGGAATGCAGATTAGTAATCCGGAAATCGGTTGGGCTTATGTTGATCAAAGATCGTTTTGTCCTAGCTTGTTCGGATTAGCCGATTTTCGAAAAAGAATAGTAAAACGCGCGGCTATTTCCACCGCTGAGGTTTTGAGCGGGCCGATTCGGGGATCAAAAAAAACACATTTGCTTACCGGATATGTGCACAATGAGTATCCACCGATTTACACTATGTTGGCTCGGCATTCCGGATTTAATTCCGCGCTTTTGCTACGAGGAACGGAAGGCGGAGTGACTCCTTCATTACGCAAACGTGGTGAATTTATCCGCTATTGGGAAGGGAGCGAAGACCTGGTTTTTGAAGCAGATCCAAAGGAAATTGATATTGAGCGTGACAATCGTTTGGTGCCTATTCCTCAAGCTTTGCTCCCTAAAAAAGATAGAGATTTTGGACCGGACGAAAACAATGCTGAAATAGCAAAACTTGCCGCGAACGAAGGCTTGGCTGCATTGGCAGGAAAAAACAGCCCCACAAGTGATGCTTTGCTTTACAGCGCCTCTTTGACGCTTTGGCACCTGGGGCGTTATAATTCTATACGGGAAGCAGCAGTTGTAGTGCGTAAAATATTGTCCGGCGGCAAAGTCGCCGCACGTTTCCGAGGGGCAGCATGAGTGCATTATTTTGGATGGACCATCTTCGAAAATTTATTGAATAAAACAATTTCTTTATCACCTTTTAATCGTATATTTTTCTACAGTTTGAGACTGGATCATGTTAAAATAAGCTCGCTTATGTCAATCAAAAAAACTTAAATGAATTATGGCTGATACAATAATTAAACAAGAACCTGAAAATTTAAAAGAAGTTTTTACTTCCGGTTACGCAAAGTTGTTTGAGCAACAATGGCCGATGTGGGTTGGAGGAATTTTGTTCGGCATCCTCAATGTTTTTATGTTTGCCTACGAAAAAGCCTGGAGAGTGTCTGATGGTGTGAGAAATTGGGGGAACTGGTTTTTTAATACTATTGATGTTTCAGAGATGATTATTATTGAACCCCACCTTTATACCACTTCCATTTTAAATTTCGGTATCATTGTAGGTGCCATGGCTTCGGCACTTTTGGCAAGGCAGTTCCAGGTCAGGGGTGCTCCTGCCCGTGAGTTTGTCAAAGCCCTGATCGGCGGAACATTAATGGGAATTGGCTCAGTCCTAGCTTTTGGCTGCAACATTGGAGGATTTTTTAGCGCAATTAGTGCACTTTCAATGGGGGGCTTAGCAATGATGGCCGGGCTGATGATAGGTGCGTTTATTGGACTGAAACTTCTCGTTTGGGAAATAACATACTTAAATCCTGTTTCTTCGCCGGTTAGCAGAAAAAAGTCCGGTGACCTGAAAAAGAATCAGCCTTTGGCAGGCATACTAGTTTTGTTAGCAGGAATAGGTCTGGCCGTAGTTTATGATGATTTGGATTACTCGATCAGGGGCGGATTTTTGGTCTTTGGTTTGGTGATCGGCTTGATTATGCAAAGGACTCGTTTCTGTTTTGTACGCGCCTTCCGGGAACCTTTTTTGTCCGGAGATGGAAGTGCCGCCAAGGGAGTCGCAATAGCAGTGATTATCAGTGCAATCGGCTTTTCTGTGCTAAAATGGTCTGACATGAAGGATTGGGAGGACTCAGTTTTTGCAGGCTTCTGGATCGGCAGTCTGGTTGGCGGAATCATTTTTGGAATCGGGATGTCCCTTGCGGGCGGCTGTGCTTCCGGTTCGTTGTGGAGGGCAGGCGAAGGGCATATTAAGCTTTGGGTTGCTTTGATTGCGTTTGCTCTGTCTGGATCATATTTCAGGGAATGGATGGCAGAAAGCGGTTGGATCATGAAATTGGGTGAATCCATTTTCATTCCGGATTTGATTGGTTGGAAAATGGGACTTTTGTCAATTTGTGTGCTTATGCTAGTCTGGTATCTAATTGTGTCCTGGAACGAGGCCACAAAAAAGCTGGTGGTTATTTGATCATCGATTTTCTTAAACTGCTCCAATATAAAAACTACGCTTGGAGTTTTTAATGTTAATTTTAAATAAGGTGAGAAAGGGGTGGAGGATTAACAATTTAAACTAAACGAACTTGTCGGAAGTCTCCGGCACTGAATAATCTATAATAATCAGGAGAAAATTATGAAAAAAAAACTAACTATTTTGATCACAGTTTCCATGTTGGCGGGACTACTTGCCGGTAGTGTTTCTGCGGGGACTAAATTCGGAGCCCCGACGGAAGGGATGAGTACCGCAGATTATCAGGCACTCGTTTTTTTGGATCCGCAAAATACAATCCGAACTGATTGGGACGTGGTTAGAAAGATGTCCGGTTATTTTCTGATTGATAATCAGGGTGAACCGACAGTCTCGGTAGTGGATTATCAAAAAGGTGAAACAATCAAAAAAATTCAGATGGGTGAAACAGGAAACCACCATATCTTTGTTATACCCGGTGCCAGATATGCGTGGTCGTCTCAGCGTTACGAGAAGGATGTTTTCTGGACCATCGATTTAATCACCTTGGAGGTAATTGATAAATTCAATCTGAGTATGGACGGCAAAAAGGTAATTGCACCATTGCATGTCGGTTTCGCCTATACGCAGCCTCTTGCAGTGGTCGGAAACATTTTAGACAAAAAGAACGGTTATTTAACCTTTCTCAGCACAGCAACCCGACGTCCGTTGGATATTGTTGAACTTGGTTGTCCCGGTGCACGTGATGCCATGTTCACTTTAGACGACAGCAAAGTTTTTGCCACTTGCCAGCAGGCACCGAAGGGAGTTTCGATTGTTGATGTTAACAGCAGGAAAGAAATCAAGGTCATTCCAATTAAAGGTGCAAGAGCCGGTGGAATGACACCGGATGGCAAGTATTTTCTGGTTGGAGCAAAAGGCGCTATTATCCTCATTGACACTGCAACAAATGAAATTGCGAAAACCATTAAGGTTCCCGGCGGAGGGGGTAACTTCACCTGTCTTCCGGACGGATCAAAGTGTTACGGCGGTTTAAGAAAAGACAATTCGGTCGCGGTGATTGATATGGCAACACTGGAATTGATAAAAGTAATTAAAACGGGTCCTAACGCAAACCGGCTTTATCTGAATTCTGCCAATCCACGTTACGGATTATTTACCAACGAATCCGGTAAGTCAGAAGTTGTTTCTGTGATCGATACCGAAAAAGATGTCAAGATCAAGGACATTATAACAGGTTTGGGGCCACACAATGTTGCCTTTGATCCAACCGGAAAATTTGCTCTTGTTACCACCAAAAAGGAAAATGTGGCAACGCTGATCGACACATCTTCCGCAAATCCCGCTGACTGGGATGTGATTACCACAGACATTGAGTCCGGAATCCAAAATAACGGTGTGCGCTGGGTTCCTGCTCCAAGTGCAATTAAAGCGGCATTGTAAACAAGAAAAATTCAGTATTAAATACTGAAATTCTGTTATCAGAATAACATTACGGATTGTTGCGGGTTGGGTTAGAAAAAGTTAGCCCAGCCTGTTCAACAGATTAACCATCAAAGAGATTGTCTAATGCCAATTCAAGAAGATTTTTCCAGAAGAAAGTTTATTCGCTATTCTGTTGTCGGCGGGGCGGTAGTTCCTTTTCTTGCCGGAATTCCTGTCGACAATGAAGTATATGGTGGTATTTTCAATTTTCCAAAAGATTTTGAGAATATGACAGAGATGGAACGTATCCACCTACCAAAAGTCACCATGCCCCCTGTTGTTGAGGATGGTACACAAGCATCCATTATTGTAAGTCTGGATCATCCGATGGAGGAAGATCATTACATCAAAAGTATTCAGATTTTGAATTTTGCCGACCCTGTTGTAATCAAGGGAAAATTCTATATGACTCCGACAAATGGAGAAGCGTTTATCAGTACTCAAATTCGACTTGCTGGCGGTGAGGGCACCGTCTGGGTTGTTGCAGAGTGTAATAAACACGGCAAATGGGCAGCAAATAAAACGGTCAGTGTCGCCGCTGGGGGCTGCTGAAGTGTTATTTTTATTGAAGAAAAAAGCTGTCAATCTTATTTTTTTCTTATCAACGCTAATTTGTTTGCAGATAGTTTTCATTAACTTATCGCAAGTCATTGCAGCGGAAACAAAACAGATTCGTTTCATTACCACCAATGATTTGCATTCCTATTTGAAACCGATTTATTATCGCTATTTAGACGAAATAAAACCCTGGGGAGCGCAGTCAAGAGATGGAGATTATGTAAATAAAGCGGCAATTGAGGGAAAAATCGGAGGGATGGCTCATGTGGCCACCATGATCAAAAAGTTGAAAGACGAAAAGCCTGGTAAAAATATGCTGCTTGATGCAGGGGACACTTGGCATGGTGCAGGAATTTCGCTTTTTGATAAAGGTGTCTCGATGGTAAAAATCATGAATGCCATCGGTTATGATGTGATGACTCCGGGCAATTGGGATTTTTTGTATCCGAAAGAACAGTTTTTGGATTTGATTGACTTGGCGGATTTTCCGGTGATTGCTTACAATCTGACCGACAGAGAATGGGAGGAGCCGGTTCTGGAACAGTATATAATCCGGAAAGTCGGAAATCTAAAAATTGCGGTTATCGGCTTAACTTATCCCTGGACTGCTTTAACTTCGGCCATAACGGGAGCCGCACAGTGGTATAAGTTTGGAATCAAAGAAGAGGAAGCCCGGGAACTGATCCGGGAAATCAGGGAAAATGACAATCCTGATCTGGTGGTTTTCGTTTCACACGGCGGTTACGGATTGGATCAGAAATTCGCAAAGAGAGTAAACGGAATTGACGTTTACCTCAGTGGACACACACATGAAGAAGTTCTTGATCCGGTAGTCTGGAACAATACCATCATCTTTCAAGGCGGTGCACATGGAAAGTATGTTGTGAGCCTTGATGTTGATGTCAAAGACAAAATCATTACAAATTTCGATTATCGTCTGATAAAAGTCAGACAAAATCAGGTTGTTCCTGATCCGGAAGTATTAAAATTGATTGAAGATGCTTACCGGCCTTATCAAGAACAGTTGAGTGAGGTGATCGGAGAAACCAAAGTAATGCTGCATCGGCGTGACTATTGGCAAAGCAGCGTGGGTAATTTGCTGACGGATGCGATGAGATCGACTCACAAAACAGATATTGCTTTTTTCCCTGCCTGGAGATACGGCGCGACATTGATGCCGGGAAAAATAACCGCTGAGGATGTTTATAATCTCATCCCGACTGATGGCCATGTTTTTACTTATTCCATGAGGGGCAAGGAACTTAAAAAGCTCCTCGAAAATATTTTGGGTTCTGTCGTCAATAAAGATCCATACACAAGAGTCGGCGGAGATATGATTCGGTTTTCCGGGATGAAACTTATTGTAAATTTAATAAAAACTTCCGGAAATCGAATTGTAGAAATGACTGTTGGTGGAAAAGAATTTTCAAATGATGCTGTTTACAGCATTGCTTCCGCGCACACTAGATTTCAGAACAGTCCACTTTTTGGTGCGACGTATGTCAAAGATACAGGAAAAGTATTTGTTGATGATTTGATAGCGTATATTAAAAATAATTCGCCGATCACTTCAACCAAGGATGACAGAATAAATATTTTGGGATTCGAATAAGTTGCTGAAATCATCTAGCTAATTTTAATCGAGAAGAATAATGGCAAAAACAATCCGCGATCCGCGCATAAGAATTTCGAGGCGTATCAAAAAAGATAAAGTGTTTAAGGTTAAAGTCAAATTTGACCACCCCTCGTTTACAGGACTGGGAATAGTTGACGCAGAAACAAAACCTGTTTTCAGCAGAGCAATTCCTGTTTCATTTATCAGAAACATGTTTGTCTATTATGGAGATCAACTGGTCAGCCGTTTTCGCATGTCATCCGCAATTGCCGATGATCCTCTCTTCACCTTTAAATTAAAAGCCATTCAGGAAGCACCAATCAAGGTTGTTTTTGTGGATAATCAGGGTAAAAAGTGGGAAGCATCCAAAAAGATAAAATACAAGAATTAAACTTGTGAGAAAAGCTAATGCCGCATATTTGCTTATGGCATTTCCTTTTATTTGCAAAATGAACCAAGGTATTTATGAAAATATTTTATAGTCTAATAATTTTGTCATTGTGCTATGTCATCATCTTTTCACAAGCCGTTTTTGCCGGAACAGTCGAAGAGGAATTTAAGATAGAAGGCCTAATCTCTCCGGCAAGTCCGAAAGCATTACAATCCGCGCTACTAAAAAAATTGGCTGTGAAAATCATTGAATTGAGACTGAAAAAAACAAAAACAGGCTGGCCGGTACTCCGTCTTCAGTTTGACACGGAAACCATCTCCAGAGAAAAAATTGAAAAGGTAATCGGAGAAATTGAGGATCCTGCGGGACACAAATACAAGGTGCATCACGGGCCGTTGCTGGCTAATGCCCCACTACTCGATGAAGAACAGCAGGCAATCGCAATCCTGGGTGATACTCCAGAGGCATTTCCAATCATGAAAAATCCAATTACGGATAAAGCTGCTTCAGCAAATCGTGGCGAAAAATTATTTGTAAATAATTGCGTAAAATGCCATGGTTTTACTGGGAATGGTTATGGAACTGTTGCTCATGGCTTCACTACCTGGCCCCGCCAACTGTGGGCTTGGAACAATACTGGAGAAGAAACAGACGGATATCTATTTTGGTTTATTACAAATGGTCGTTCCGATATGCCGCCGTGGGGCTTGATCCTCTCTGAAAATGAGCGTTGGGATCTGATAAATTATATAAAAACTCTCAAGAATCCTGGCGATGAATAGTTACAAAGACCTTTAGAAAAATAATTTCTTAAAGAGGTTATATCAGCAATTTAAAATGGATGTTGCTCAGGATATTGTTAAAGTAAATTTTTCAGGAATTAATTTCGAAGATATTCTTGCGGATTTGATCAAGGAAATTGAGATGCGGAACTATCTGATTACCCGCGTCAGCAATATTGATAACATCCTTAAACGTCGTGATCCCAGTCTTGGAAAGGAAGCTAAGTTCCGCTATTACAAAATTGTTGAATTTTGTAACCTCGAAAGTTGCAGCCAACTGATTTCATTAAATTTGCTGGTTGGCGTTTTTATGCCGGTGAAGTTTGTAGTCTATCAGTTGATTGGTGAAGACTTGATTCAGATCTCCTACTTAAAACCCACCGCATTTTCCCACCTTTTTAAATCCAATGAAATGACGGTAATAGCAGAAAAATTAGAACAAGATATGCATGATGTGCTGGCAGAAATTGATTTTTGAATCAGGAAAGTATTTTTAGTTGCAGAGGACAATGACGTTAAATAAAAAGCAGTTACTCTTCCTGGTGACATTTTTATTATTGACTGTCACAGCCTCCGCTTTCGAGCACATTGGATCGACGGTTAACTTTATGGAATATGAACCAAAAGTCATCCAAAAAAACCTGCACCGGCAAAAACCATTTTTTTTGCTTTTTGCCGCACAATGGTGCCATTGGTGCCATGTCTTCAATGATAAAACGCTTGCTGATGAAAAGGTTTATAATTACCTTAACAAGAATTTTGTCAATATCTTTATTGACGCGGATATCAACAGTGTGGCCTATCAGAAATATAAGGCAAAAGGAGTTCCATATACGGTTTTTTTGAATCCGGATTCTTCCCTCTATTTTAAATATTCCGGAACACTTTACGCAAAACCTTTCTTGGAAATTATTCAGGAAGTTAATCAGAGTGTAAAAAAAGGGCTGTCTGTCAATAGAGAAGAAAAAGAAGCCTTTCAATACTATCCTCCAACACAATTCAATAAAAATACTCTAGCAAATTTTCGCAGAACCTTTGTAAAAGGTGTTCTGGACAATTTTGATTTGGAGGAATATGGAATTGGAAACAGAGCAAAATCGATACTTCCGGAAACTTTCATCTACCTGTTAAATACCGCAAAAGACAAAAACAGACAAGATTCGCTCCGTTGGATTTCAGCGACACTTTTAAAAGCAATTGAAAAAATTTATGATCCGGTTGAAGGTGGTTTTTTCCGCTATGCGGAAACCCGCGATTGGCAAGTGCCTCATTATGAAAAAATGGCAGGATTAAATGCAGGGACGGCTTTGCTGCTCTACAAAGTCGATCAGGAAAAGCCTCATCCAAAATTGAAAAAAGCGGCAGAGCAAACCATTGAATATTTGAGCAATACTTTGTACAATGCGGATGTCGGTTCTTTCCTCAGTTTTCAGGAAGCAGACACAAGCTACTACTTTTTGAATAAAAATAGACGGGCAAATGTTGATCCGCCATTTGTAATAGAAAAAATATTTACAGATAATTTAGCAGTCACTCTAAACTATTTATTGGAGGCACTAAATTACACAGGGAATAAGTCTCTTGAAAAAAAAGTTCTCAGTTCACTTGATTTTCTAGCCGAAATGATTCTCAATAATGAGAGGCTTTTTCATTATTACTCAGTTCCCGATCAGAAGTGGCGTGCAAAAAGTGGTTTGGCGGACTATGCTTTCCAGGCAAAACTTTTTCAGCATGCGGCTGCTAAATTCCAAAGTGAACGTTTCCGGCAGGTTGCTCAAAAAATTCTGCATGTTGCACAAAGAGAATATTTTGATGTGGAAAAGCAGATTTTTATTGATCCGGAATTGGCTGCGGAAGATTATGAGTACTTGATGGAAATGAACGGAGGATTAGCATTTGGTTTTATGGAGCAAACTAAACTAACTGGAGCTCAAACAAGCAGTTCCGCAGAACCGCTGATTACATATTATTCCGGACTGGAAGAACTTCTTGAAGTCAGGTTATGGGCCGCTAACGACTGGGAGTTCCTTGAACGTTATGCTTCTTTCCTGAATGCCGCAGACCAATTATATGCCTCAAGCACAAATCCGTAATCCTGAACGTAAATCTTTAAAATCAACACCACAAAGGAGATAAAATGGGAACATACAAGCGTCAAGAATCTTATCCAACAAAACAACATTTTCAAAACTTTGCCAAACTATTGATCCTTTTTACGGGATTGACCTTCTTTATGTCCGGATGTATAACTCTCGGAAAAGACTTTCCTGTTTCAAATGTGCCGTGGATCAAGATTGGAGAGACCACCAAAAGTGAAGTTAGAAAATTATTTGGTGCTCCGTGGCTTTCTGGGAATCAAGATGGTCAACTTGCATGGACTTACGGTAACTACGATTATTCTCTTTTTGGAGAAAAAAAAGCCAAGGATCTAGTAATTCAGTTTGATGACAATGGAGTGGTTACAACGTACACTTTCAGTACGACCGAACACAATGAATAATGCGGAAACGCCTACTGCTTCACAGAAACTATGTATTTTTCTGCTTGCAAAAAATAATTGCTTACATTATATGAAAAAAATAAAGTCTAACAACTCTTCCGCGCTCATTTTTCTAACTCTGTTTTTTCTGAGTTTTTCTGCTTTTACTGCAAGTGCCCAAAAAATCACTTTTGAAGCAGAGCCCCTTGCCGCAGAAGAAGCGTTTCTGATGGATTACATCGTCAGCGGCCCTTCCGAAGCAGTTATTCGCTGGCAAATTCCAAAATTTTATTATCTGTACAAAGACAAATTTGCGTTCAGCAGCAATGATTTTATTATCGAGGACGTTCATTTTCCTCCTGCAGAAACCAAGAATGATCCGTATTTTGGTTTAAGTGAGGTTTACTATGATGTTGTAGAAGCCACCTTGCGGCTTACTCCAAAATCCAAGAAAAAAATAACTGGGATTGTTGATGTCACTTACCAAGGCTGTTGGGAGGGAGGGATTTGCTATCCTCTGCTAAAAACTTCTCTGACGCTCTCCGGACTCTAATCGAGCAGAGCCACGCTCAGGGAAAGGTTTTTCATCAGTTAAGGCTTGAAGTTATACTGGAGTTTAAGGACTCAACTTCTTCAGTTCAAATAATTATTGTTACGTTCTGAAGAATAGGATAATTTTAAAGCAGAAATAATTCTTCATACTTACATTCACTTTCGTTTTATTGTTCTGATTCTGAAATTCCCACCACAATATCAGTAATTTCGTAAATTCTTAAATCTTCCCGCCACAAATTCGCATCTGCGCTGACAACAAGTTCTCCATCTTTATGCTCTATATTTTTGACATGTAATTCGAGTTGCATGTACTTGTTTTCCGGTAAAATTTGTCCACGATATTTCCAGACGACTTTAGTCATTACCGGAGAAAAACGCGGATTGCGGAATGAATTTCCGAGACCTTTCTGGATCGCGAACGCTTGCAGGGCTTGTATGATCGCTTCAAGTCCAAGTGAACCTGGCATCACCGGATCCTGGTGAAAATGACAAGGGAAAAACCAATCTTGCGGATTCACTTCTTTGCTGGCATAGGCATAACCTTTTCCATATTTTCCTCCTTCCGGAACAAGTCTGATTTCATCGGAATAACTGAGTTGTCCGCTGCACAAATGAAAATGAGGTTGTTGCGGATTTTCACCTAATGCCTTCCGGAATTCCTCAGAATTCAGTTGAAGTAAAATCGTGTTTTCGTCTGGATTTTCTTTGATCCACGGAACAACTTTTTTACCACTGTCCAAACCAACTTGATTGGCAAGAGCATCATGGGTGAAATAGCCAAACACTGTACTGCCCTCATAGAATTTTTGTCCGTCACAACTTAAAGAAAAACGATGATTCTGGATGATAGTATTACCTGAAGCAACTGTGCTGAGCAACTCCACCTCATTCACAATAGTTTTGCCGCGCAAATCCGGACAACTCAGTAAAGTTCCGTTGCCGTCAAGGTTCCGGTAGTGCAGGTCAATTTTCGGATAGGTTAAAATCGCGCCGGACTGAGTTGAAATGAATCCGCAGGGCTGAAGCGCAATTTCCATCAGTACAGAATAAGGCATGAGAGTTGGGTGTGAATTTTCACGGAAAAACCATGCGTCTTGCGGAACATCATATTCACTTACAATCGACATCGGTTTTTCAAACTCCATTCGCTTTCCGTGCAAATCATAGACACGTGAAATCAGCTGCAAATCTCCATTTGGATTGCGCTGCATCGGACGGTTTTTGTAAACGGCGAAATCTGAACCAAAGCATTTAGTAACGTCACCCAGGGCAAATTCCCAAATCATTTGTTCATCCGCAACCAGTGCGCGTTTGGCTGTTGGTGGCTGAATCGTGGATTGAAGTTTAAGTGCATCAGCATCAGAAAAGGCTTTACGCAGATCTTTGCTGACTCGCAGCGGATTTCCGCCGGCCGAACTTGCGGATTTTTCTGCAAGTTGAACGCCTAAGTCACGGAAATCTACTACAATTCTATCTCCTACCAAAATATCAATATCCGCAATTGCATACGGATGCGGCTCCAATCCAATTTCTTTGACTTCCACATGGTATGTTATCTTAGGGTCACCCGGAATCACTTGTCCCCTGCAACGCACAATTTGCGGTAAGCCGTGAATCGGCTGAAATGTCGCGTCCTCCACCAAAGTTTGCAGACCAAGATGAAGCAGGAAAAACTGAAGTAACTGTACACAACCTTCTGCCATCAAGGAACCGGCCATCACCGGGTCATCCTTAAAATGACAGGGAAAATACCAATCATCCGGAGCTAAATCTTTTTCAGCGACAATGTATCCCAGCCCAAAGGCGCCACCGTGCGGTTCTACGGAAAGGACTCTGTCTGACATCAAAAATTGGTCTGGTGCGTTTTTCAAAGAAGGATTTCTGCCCTGTTGATTATATTCTACGCCAAAACATCCTGCAGGATTTCCATTTGAAATTTCGAGTAATTCCTGTCGGCTAAACGAAGTTTTCGTACAATGAAGTAAAGGCGGAAAATATATTTTTTCCGCAGCTTGTTTTACTTCCAGTTCTTGGGCGGTATGAATAACTCCGCGTCCCTGTGCCAAATCTTCATCTGAAAAAAATCCCGCGCAACCGCCATCCATTCTCAGTACCATTTTGCTGCCGACAAAACATTCATAATTAAAAAAGAACAACAGGTTCTGATCATGTTTTGCAAACGAGTTTATGGAAATTTCGTAACGTAATGTCTGCCCTTCAAGCGGCATGTCAGCGAGGTAGGTCAATGTGCAGTCCAGCAGACGGTAAACCTGCTCACCCTTGCATTGAAAATCAATTCCCAAATAACTGATCAGCATCAAATCGCATTGACCGGACTCAACTGCAACGGCCCAGGGAATTTGTCCGTCGGTTGTGTACCATGCGTTGTTCGGAATGTCGTATTCTGTGGTGATTGTTGACGGTTTAAATTCACCCAGTTTGCCGTCAATTTTTGTAACACGACTGACCAGCAAATAGGGTTCCATCGGCAAACGTACATAACGCCGATACGAATCTATTTCCGCAAATTCCGGTCCAAAAACATTTGAAATATTTCCGCCTGCCAGTTCCAGTAAATCCTGATAATCAAAAATTGCTGGAGTTGCCGCATTTTCCTTCTGAGCGATTGATGAAACTGCTTGGGTCTTAAAATCATTTATGATGGATTGTTCATTGCCGATTGAAAATTCTTTGTTTAGTAATGTTCCAATTAGTCCGGAAAATTGTTGAAGTCCTTGTTGTCTCACCTTTAAAAATGTCGCATGTGCCGCGTTTCTGCGTGAACCGTATTCACCGGGAAAGGGTGAAAAAGAAGGAACAGTTTCAACAAGTTGAGTGCTGTGGAGTTGATTTTCAATCATGGGAACTGGAGAAAAATGTGATGTTTGATCAAAATTAGAAACTTTCCCCGGCACGTCGTCTGGGGCTACCAAATTTGAAGAGGCACTGCGCTTCATACCACTACTCTGCAATTCCGAATATTCCGAACTTTGAAATTCTTTAGCCTGAGCATGGTTCTTGAGCGGAGTCGAAAGAGAGTCGAAGGGTGATACCCCTGAACTTTGAAACTCTGAAACTTTGAAACTTTTAATCTCTACCCCTTTTTCAAAAACCTGCTGAATTGGTGTTCCTCCCAGTTTGATAGTTTGCGGAAGTTGTTTTAGAGGTTGGTCTGGAACTTCCGGAAAAAGCGCTTCCAGCTTTACCGGAACACGGTGACTGATCAGACTGGACAAGGCCTTAAGAATCATTGCTCTATTATCGGTACCCTTTCGGTTTACACTAATTGAGAGGTTCGGACGCATTCCCAATGTTTTGCTAATCCATTTTGAACATGTTGCACGAGGTCCTAAATCAACAAAAATACGTGCTCCATCTTCATAAACTTTTTCAATCAACCTGCTATAATCAACGGTTTTTCCATAAATGGTGGCAATATTGTGGCTCAAAGTTTTGCTGTCGAGTTTTGTCACTCCATAATCAATTGCAGAATAAAAATCAATTTTCGGACGTTCCACAACTCGGTCAGTGTGGATGCGTCTGATTTCTTCATATTCTGTTTTGACCGGTTCACAATGCACTACATCTGTGACAGGAATAGGATGAACCGGACGCTTCAGTTTTTTGATCACCCTTTCACATGCCGTAGGCTCACCGGCAATCACGACTTCTTCCGGTGTGTTGATCAAAATTAAATAAACATGCGGTTCTGTATCCACTAATTTTTGAATTTCCACGGGAGGAATCCGGAGGGTATAACAGCCCCAAAGTGCTTCATTAAGAAATTCATTTTCGCCCAATTTCCACGCCTCCCGCACAGCATTCATCGGTCCCGCCAAGCGTTCAGAAAACAGCTTTGATGTATTCAAAATGTCGCTCATATTAGCCATGCTTTCCCACACACCAAGTCCGTAAAGCATTGATATTTCACCCATGCTGTAGCCAAAAGCAATTTCCGGTTCAAGACCAAAACCTTTGCGCATCACGTGAGTATTCAGCACCGCGGAACTGACTCCGCTTTCAAACATGGCGATAGGACTGTGGACAAAATCTTCCTGAAGCGCGTTGATTTCTACATCGCTCAAACGCTCCATCGTTCGTGGATAAAGCCGGCGTTCCTGCAAAAGTTCTCCCAAATAATTGCTGCCGCGCCGTTTGTCTGAGGGGCCGGTTTCGTTGAGAAATTTTTCATCTAATTCATGCAGTCCCGGAAACATTTGAAATAAGGAACGCCCGCAATCCACATACGCGCTAAATCCACCCGGATAAGTGAACGCCACCTTGCCTTCACGCGACAATGGCGCTGCGGTAAAATAGCTTCCTTTTGGAGAAGTCCAGTCGCCGTTTCCGGAAAATGAATTTTCAATTCCGGACTTTGCCGCCGCAATTTCCTTTTGCAATTCATCACGTGTAGCACCAATCAGGACTGCCGCGAATTCTGCGTCATTATTTTTTGAACTAAGGTAATATTTGCGAGCAAATGCTGCCGGTTCTTTTCCTGACTGCAAATCATTTTCAAATTCCAGCAAAGTTTTCCGGATACCACTCAAATCATGTCCCATCAACATAAACAAAGACAAATCTCCGGATTCCGCAATTTCTATTTTATGACGTAATTTCTGCGGAGCTTCCCCCAAAATCACATGCGAACAAACATTATCCTGTCCTAATCCGCTAATTGCGGTATGCCTTTGTTTAATTCCTGGTTGGATCAACCACGGACGCGACTCCACCGGAACATAAAATTCGTTTCCGGAAAGCAATTCTGTTTTGGGTGAAGTCCATTCCGGAACACCTGGAATAAAGCGATGGTGCAGACATAGCGCTGCCTTGATCAAACTTGCCATTCCGGAAGCCGCGAAGGTATGCCCCAAATTGGCTTTGATTCCGCCAATTGCGCAGCTTGAGTTTTGTCCGCAATATACACTGCTTAATCCGCTCATTTCCACTTTGTCCTCAACTTCGTTTCCGCTGCCGAAAACTTCCAAAATTCCAATCTCTTCGGATTTAAGCTTTGCTTTTTTTAAGGCATCTTTTGCTGCATCTTCAACAGATTTTGCAGAAATTCCGTTTGAAAACGCTACCGATTCAAGTGTCGCATAAATCTGTTCTTGGTCTTTTTTCGCATTCTCGATGCATTTGAGAACCACTGTTCCAGCACCTTCTCCAATCATCCAACCATTTACATCCTGATCAAAACTTAAAGTCGCTTTTCCGGAATTAAGAGGTGATTTTCTTTTCCGCAGCAAAACCTGTTCCGGACTTCCTGCAAGATCCACCGCAGTGATTACTACCGCGTCAACGGTTTTGTCAGCTAACATCATTTGCGCGATTTCAAGCGCTCTGAAAACAGAATTTTCCTCAGCAGAAATTGTCATCGCCGGACCCGAAAAATCCCAGAGAGACGAAATTCTGGCTGCCATGATGTTGCCGATAAAACTTGTAAAACGGTTGATTGGAACTTCTTCAAGTATGCTGTCTTTGGCAATGGCAATCAAATTATTTCGTTCTTCATCGCCCAGCGAAATTCCTGATTTTTCCAAACTATCTTCAATTTGCGCAGCAAGATTGACTCTGCCTCGGAAGCGGTGAATTTCGAGCTCTGTTTCCATAGCGACCAGCACCGCCACATTTTGTCCTTCGCGCAAATTCGTTTTCTTAAGTGCGCGGTCTGTAACTTCGAGAGTCAGCAACTGTTGCGGAATCAGCCGCTCCTTTGGATTGGGTTGCAGCTTAAAACGGAGAAAATCCATTTCAAACGATTCCAGCCAAGCACCTTGCTGAACTTGACTTAATTCAGGATGCTGCTCCAAGCCTTTCCAACGCTCCGGAGGCAGTGCACGAAAATGCTGTTTATTGTCATAAATTGTTTGATAAAATTCATGCAGTCCGTTGCAGCCGCCGAAAATTGCTTCCATGCCGACAATGGCAACTGCTGACTGTTGATTTTTTGCAGAGGGTTTTTTCTGTTTTGCTTTACTGCGTTTATTATTAGCATTTGCCGCTTCAAAAACGACGTGCGCATTTGTGCCGCCAAAACCAAAAGCACTCACTGCGGCACTGCGTTGCTTTCGTTTGTGAGGCCAGTCTGAAGTCTGCCTGACAATTTGATTTGCGGACACTCCGTCATTTTTGGAAGTCATAACATCTTCAATACCAACGGTTGCCGGAATGATTCCATTTTGCAGAGCGAGGATTACTTTTGTCATTCCGCCCATTCCGGCGGCAGTCAGCATGTGTCCCAAATTTGATTTAACTGAACCGATTAACGGTTTCGTTTTGCTTTCCGCAGGAGAGTCAGGAGACGCAAAAAAGAGTTCCATTGAATCCAGTTCTACCTTGTCTCCAAGTGGTGTTCCTGTGGCATGGCATTCGATATAGTCAATTTCCGTGGAAGTTATTCGGGAAGAATCATACGCCCGTTCGTAGGCCAGAATCTGACCTTTGGAGTTTGGGCTGAGTACAAATTGCCCCCTGCCGTCATTTGACAAACCGATGCCTGAAATTACCGCATGAATTTTGTCACCGTCCCGTTCCGCATCATCCAGACGTTTGAGCACAAACATACCAGCGCCCTGACTGGCAAATAAGCCGCCGGAGTTATTATCGAGCGGTGCACTGATGTCTGGATGTTCCGGATATGCGTGAAAAATCGAAAATCCCATGTTTACAAAAAACGGATCGGCGGCGCTCACTGCTCCGGCCAGCATTAAATCTGTTTTTCCGCTTTGCAAATAATGACAGGCCAGCGCCACTGCATACAAGGATGAAGCACATGCTGCATCCAGCGCCAAACTGTGGGCAGACAAACCCAAAGCCTGAGCGATAATTGATGCGGGAAGTCCAGAAATACGAGAATTTTCAGGGGCATAATTCTTTTCATCTGTAAATGAATTCAAGCTGAAATCAGAACGATTCAGCGCTTTTTTCAAAAGCGGATCCAGCACATTCTGGTATAAAGGCAGGAGCAAATGATTTGATGCTTTTGTAGGAAAAGAAAGATTTCCCAGCACCACGCCGCATTTTTTCAGGATTTCGGCTTGATCAGCATAACCGCTGTCCCGCAACGCTTCACGAGCCACATGCAGAGGCCATTGAAATGTTTCTCCAAGTTTTTCGATTGTTTCCGCAGGCAGTAGGAACCCTTCCGCATCCAATGAAAAATCACGGATGTAACCTCCACGCGCGCAGTAAAATTTGTCGGCTACCCCTTTTTTATCCGCAAAAAAACGGGACGGTTCAGCCTCCAGATTTGATTCAGTCGCCGATGTGCAGGTGTTTTTTCCCTGTAATAAATTTTGCCAATATTCTGCAGGAGTATTTGCCTCAGGAAAAAGACACGATAGGCCGATGACGGCAACAGATTGCATTTAGTTTTTATCTCGAATTTTGTTAGTGTGGAGATACCATTTTTGTGCGGGCACGGTGCTTACCTGATTATTCCCCGAAACGGAGTTCGGGGCTACCAACTTTGAAACTTTGAAATTTTGAAACTTCCCTTACTTTTTTTGCTCAGTGCCTCAGTGCCTCAGTGCCTTTTTTTACTTTGAAACTTTGAAACTTTGAAACTCCATTCACTTTTTACCAAACAACGCATTTAAAGATTTGCTCAGGGTTACTTCCGCGCCTAACATTCGCGCATACATCAAACCTTTTTCATCGTGCAAAAACAGGTTTGCGCTGAGGGCGGTCGGGGAATTCTTGTTGACAGACATGCTCAAATAAAACCGTGTTTCAAACGGGACTTTCCGGAAATGTTCCAGCATATCCGTTTTGAGGGGTAAACTTCCGGATTGATGAAATCGCCAGGCCCAAATCAACATTGCCTGAAAAGCAAGGTCAACCGCAAAAGGATTGAAATTTTGGGATGTGAACTGACCTTCTTCGGTGGAAGAAATTTCAGGCAAACTGCATTCCAGCGTTAAACCTTGTTCATTGATATTGAGCACCTGTTCAATTCCCTGAAATTTTGGTCCGTGAAATAAAGTGCCGTCCTGATAAAAAGACGAACCAGGCAAATTGTGTGTATTACTCAAATCAATGCGATCATGCAGCGGAGTCTCCGGAATTTGCTGTACCAAACGGACTTGTGTGCTGTAATGAAAACGGGGTCGTTTTTTTGCGGAATTTCCGGAAGCGGATTGACTTGAAACCTTGATCTCAATCTCGGCAAAATTGCCGTTTTCACGTGCTGTTTCCTGCAATTCCAGTTTATATTCATTCGCCAGTGTTCCATCAAATTTAATTCCGTTCAGCACCTTGAAATTATTGCAGCGTGAAAGTTTAAAGCCGGGAAGCGCCTGTTCGCAGGCATCCACCATCCATGACATGGCGTGGACTGAAGGTAAAACCGGATTTTCGCCAATCTTATGATGATGAAAAACAGGACTTGATTCCAAATTTATCTTACGCGAAATTTCCCATTTGCGGAAACCCTTTTCAGGCTCATTTGGAACCACCATTGAATTTCCAACCAGTACAATCGGATTTGACTGTCCTGTGGATGTGACCTCTTCAACAAACACACGGGTTCCATCTTCAACCGAAATCACCTCAACGTCGCGCTCCTCAAAAAGCCGTTTCAATTCCGCAGTAACCATTCCGCCTTCCCACGGCCCCCAATTGAATGAAGTAACGTGGCATTCAGGATGGTTTTGCTTGAACAAAAGCGCAATTCGGTTCAGTGCCTCATTCGCCATTGCATAATCAGACTGACCGGCATTTCCGTAAAAACCTGCGGCAGAAGAAAACAAGAGCAGATGAGTTAATTTTTTTGGATCAACACTATTCAAAAGGGCATCAATTCCATTTATTTTGGTTGAGCAGACCGCATCATAATCTTCAGCGGTTTTTTTCTCAATCAACTTATCCGCCAGAACACCTGCGCCATGAATCAAACCGGTCACATTTCCATATTGTTTTACCGCAGAAGCAATTGCGGCTTTCATATTTTTTGCATCTGTTACATCAGCGCTGACGTATTCGGCTTGCCCGCCGGCGTTTTGGATGCGCTCAATATTTTTGCGGATGGCACGTCCTGCTTCCACTTTTCCAACGAGCTGATTTACTTTTGCCGGTGTCGGTTTTTCACCTTTTTCAATGAGCGTCTGCATTGCCATCTGCTTCAATTTCATTTTATTCTCGCCGCTCGACTTCGCCCATTCCGGTTCATCTTCGAGCGAAGAGCGTCCCAATAAAATAAAATTACAGGGGATAGTTTCAGCAAGTTTGACCACACATTCCGCCGTCACACCTCTTGCGCCTCCACTTACTAAAAATACCGATTTCTCCGTTAAGGATTTACCTTCTTCCGCGGTTGTTAGATCACGAATAATTTTTGGAAGAACTGTCATTCGACTTGTTCCAGCCTTTCCCGAACTGGAATAGCCGACTTCATTTATCCGCAAATCCGGATCATGTAGTTCCTGTAAAATACAGTTTGCCGCGATTTCATCTTTTAATTTCGGTTGCAAATCAACAAAGCGGCAAAAAACATCCGGCCATTCCACTCCGGCTGTTTTTGTCAGTCCTGAAAGTCCACTGCTTACCGCACCGAATTGTCCAGATCCCATTCCAAGTTCGCCGTCGAGACGTGTCACTGCCAGAAAATGGCTGCGTCTTTTTCCGGACTCAGCGGCTTTCTGCAAAGATGAACAAATATTTTTTGCTGAGAGAAATGCCTGCTTGAGAAAGACATTTGTGCCGTCTTCCAAATTTGATTCTGAAGAGGATTTGGAAACAGGATGAAGGTGAATGAAACCTCCGATGCTGCCGTGTTTTTCAGAAAATGATTTGAGTGAGGATTGTAACTCAGTTTCTGCGGAAGAAGTCAGCTCGATGAACGTGGTATCTTTGGCAAACGCTTTCCGTTTTTTGTTCACAAATGCAGAAATTTCTGAAAATCGTAAAATTGCGGGAGTCCAACCTTGTTTACTTAAAGCATCCGCCAATACCGGCGCCAAAGCTGAACCGTCGTCTGTGAGTAAACAGATTGGATTTTCCGGAAGTTCTGTATGCAGGAATCCCGGAGCATCAAGTGGAACAAGCTGTGCTAAACCTAGAGTGACACGATGTTCCGGAACCGTAAATTCAGACTTTGGGTTCAGGAGTTTTTTTTTAATGCCTCAGAAGCTGTGGAAACTGGAGCGGGAATAATCGACGCACCGCTGGTTTCAGATGGAGCAAGAGAACCCAAATGATCAACAATTTCCTTCAAGGTTCGCAATTCACCAATTTCACTACCGCTGACTTGAGGCAAATGAGGAAGCTGTTCCTGCAGTGACCACATAATTTCAACACGCTTGATTGAGTCAATACCAAGGTCTGCTTCCATGTCCATGCTCAATTCAAGCATTTCTACAGGATAGCCTGTTTTTTCGCCGATGATACTTAAAAGTGCCGGAGCAATTTCGCCAGAAACAGCTTCCAGTTGCCCCGCCGCGCTGCCGTTTCCGTTTCCGGAAGAAGCACCACCTGTTACTGAGGATCCGGAATTGTCGCTCAGATTTTGTACCGGTGCGGCAGCCTCGCCAACTGAAGCGGGTAGAATCGTTTTGACATGTTCGATAATTTGCCCAACAGTCCGGAGTTCCGCAACATCGTTGGCGCTAATTTGCGGCATATCCTGAAATTGCTCCTGCAATGACCACATTATTTCTACACGCTTAATCGAATCAATTCCTAAATCGGCCTCCATGTCCATGCTCATTTCAAGCATTTCTGCAGGATAACCGGTTTTTTCACTGATAATTGACATAAAAACCGGAGCGGGATCAACACCATTTGTCCCTGAAATTTGGGGAGTTGAGAGAACTTCGGCGGCTGGACTTTGTTCCGCGCTCACATTCGGTTCCAGTTTACTTTTTAAGTGATCAACGATTTGACCAAGGGTACGCATTTCAGCCAACTCATCACCCGGAACTTCGGGCAGCTGCGGAATTTTATCCTGAACTGAACCAAGTATTTCCACGCGCTTGATTGAATCAATGCCGAGATCGGATTCCATATCCATGCTTAGTTCCAGCATCTCTTGCGGATAACCGGTTTTTTCGCTGACAATGGCCAACATAGCCGCAGTCACATCATTTGCGGAAACTCCGGAACTTGTCGCCGAAAGCACTGCAGTTTGCGTTTCAATTTGAGCCGGAACAATTTCCTGTGTTGTGGAAACGCCCGTTTCCAATTTACTCTGTAAATGCTCGACTATTTCACCAAGTGTGCGCATTTCCGCTAACTCATCTCCTGGAACTTCAGGCAGTTCCGGAATTCTATCTTGAACTGAACCCAGAATTTCTACACGCTTGATTGAATCAATTCCGAGGTCGGATTCCATGTCCATGCCAAGTTCCAGCATTTCAGTTGGATAACCTGTTTTTTCACTGACAACTGCCAGCGTCACTTGTGAAATACTTTCAGCTGAAACTGTGGTCTTTGCCGTAGAAGCAACAATTGGTGCGGAAACAGCTGGAGCCGGAGCAGTAACCGGAACCGAAGGAATTGGAGCGGAAACGATTGGTGCAGGAACCGATGGAACTGGAGTTGGTGCAGGAACAGAAACGACCGGAGTCGGCACAGATGTAATCGGAGTTGGCACAGACACAACCGGTGCTGAGATTTGAACAGCAGGAATTGCTGCCGGAACAGTTGCTAAATTTTGCCCGGAGTTGCCCAACTGCTGATGGGTGATGCTTAACGCGGATTGGGTTTGTTCAGACTGCTGATGCAGATATTGTTCATGTACACGCAAAGTTTCCCCTTGATGTGCGTGAAACATTTGCATCTGCTTATCTACTTCCGGCGGTATTTGTGTGCCTTGAGCAGCAAGTTCAATTTGCTGCTGCATCAACTGATAAACTGTACGTGAATACTCAGATTGCTGATCCAGGTATTGACGATGAACCTGTAAAGTTTCGTTTTGGTGTTGATAGAAACCGGACAAACTGCGCTCCAAAGTTTCCAGGACTTGAGTCGGTGCAATAGATTGCTGAGTTGAAGGCTGTTGCTTGCTCATGGTAGAGTTCTTTGCTGTTCCTTGAATTGCGGTTTCTGTTTTTATTTGTGGTGCAGGTATTTCTGTCTGCTCACTTTTCGTTACAACCGGCGCCGTAGGAATGCTTGCTGTGGGAGAATTTGATGCTGAAACGGTCGCTGAAATTGAGTCTGAAGTGGAAACGGAAGACGCCCCGTTACTCACCAGAAATCCGTCATTCAGCGCGTTTTCAAAATCTTGACGTGTTGCATCGCTCACATAATTTGTACCATTCAAACTCACACTCATTCCAGACTTTTTAGCAGGTGCATGTGGAGCAGGCAGAGCATAGGGGTCAAATTTTTGTAAAGGCAGTCCAACCACACAGAGTTTGACAATTGCTTCTCTGAGCAGCAAGTCACTGTCCTTTTTTGGATTTTCGTTGAGCGCAACGGCTGTAAATTCTTTATCAGCAAGAATATTTTCAACGAGTTTAGTTAAGACATTTTTTGGTCCAAATTCGATAAATATACGTCCGCCATCCTGATGAATATTTTCAATTTCTTCGCGGAAACGTACTGAATTCAGGATATGTGATTCAAGTTGTTTTTGAATTGTTTTTGCGGTGGTCGGATATGCTTTTGCGGTGGCGTTTGAATAAACAGGAATTTTCGGTTTGTTAAATTTAACTTCGCGGATTGCTTTTGCAAATGGTTTTTGCGCGTGTCCCACAAGTGAAGTGTGAAATGCCGCAGACACCGGAAGTTTGACAACCGTGTATTTTTTTTCTTTCAGAACATCATGTGCTTTCAGAATAGCGTCAGTCGGTCCGGCAAGCACAACCTGTTTTTTTGAATTCAAGTTTGCCATTACAATTTCCGGAAACTCCGCAACATCCGCTTCAAGATTTTCAACTTTACCCATTACTGCTAACATGCTTCCGGCATCAAAATCAGGATCATCCGGAGCTGCCATTGCCTGTCCTCTGGCGTAAGCCAACTTATAATAATCTTCTTCAGTAATCACTCCGGCAGCCCAAAGCGCGGTCAGTTCACCGAAACTGTGGCCTGCGGAAAAATCGGTTTCAAGTCCTGCGTCACGCATAATCCGGAACAATCCGGCGCTGATTCCACCAATTGCGGGCTGTGCGATTTCAGTACGCTGAAGTTGGGCGTTTTGTGCTTCAAGTTTTTCTTCATCAAAAACCGCAATCGGAAATACTAATGCGGATAAAGGCTTGGGACTGGCTGCGGATTTTTCGGACTTTTCAGTAAATAGTTTGTCCAGCGCACTATAAGGGCCTGTCATTGAAGGAAAGTTGAGAAACAATTCCTTGCCCATGTTCATGTATTGTGAACCCTGTCCGGAAAAAAGCGCGACCACTTTCCCTTTGGTCTCCAATGCCTGTTGACGATAGGCGATTCCTTTGACGTTCCATGCGGTTTTGTCCGTTTTGCTTTCAAGAGTTGAGATCGCCTGTCCGAGCAATTCCACCGTGTTTGCTAAAGATTCTGTTACAAATCCCAAACGTGCGTGTTTTTTCGGAATCGAATTTTCGCGCGAACTTTCAAGCAATTTTCGATGACGCTCATCGGCACCTACTGTCTCCAATTCCGCAAGTAGGTTGTTGCAGACAGTGTCCAATTCTTTTGGTGTAGCAGCTGACAAAAATACTATTGCAGGAGTTTTATGCATCCGGAATGCGCCGGAATGAGTAGCCTGAAATTCCTCTAAAACGTAATGAAAATTTGTACCGCCAAATCCAAAAGCGCTAACGCCCGCACGTCTCTGTTCTCCATCGGTGATCCATGGACGCGCTTCCGTATTGAGATAAAATGGAGTTTTTTCGATACCAAGTTTTTCACTCGGACGTTCAATATTGATTGTAGGAGGAAGGATTTTGTGGTGCAGCGCAAGTGTGGTTTTGATCAAACCGGCAATTCCGGCGGCAGCTTTTGTGTGTCCAATTTGGGACTTTATACTGCCGAGAGCAATGTGCTGAAAATCGGGATAGCCGGAATTTTCCGGAATGTCTTCAGTAAAAACTTCTTTTAAACCATCAAATTCCGCGGCGTCTCCTGCTGCGGTTCCTGTTCCATGGGCTTCCAGCAATCCTATACTCAACCGGTCAATATCTGCGTCGGCATAAGCCTTGCGCAACGCTTTGGCCTGACCACCGGAACGAGGGGCATAAATGCTTTTGAATTTCCCATCGCTTGATGTACCGATTCCTTTTACAATGGCATAAATTCGATCTCCGTCACGCTCGGCATCTTCCAAACGTTTGAGGACAACCATTCCCATTCCTTCACCAATCATTACACCGCCCGAATTTTCATCGAAAGGTCTTGGATTTTGGCCTTTGGTGAAAGCCGGTGTTTTACTGAAACACATGTACATCAAGGGAGAGTTGTCTGCGTCCACTCCACCTGCGATCATCATATCCGCGCGATATTCCAGCAAGTCGCTAATTGCCATTTTCATGGCACTCAAGGAGCTGGCACAAGCCGCGTCAACAGTACAGTTTGTACCACCCAGGTTCAAACGATTTGCGATGCGTCCGGCAATGACATTTCCAAGCAAGCCCGGAAATGAGTTTTCCTCCCAGCGCACATAGGCTTTTTTTATTTTTTCAATAATTTTCCCGGTGTCGCTTGCAGAAATTCCGCTGCGCTTTAAAACTTTTTCCCAAACAGGATATTGCAGCCGTGAAATCAGCGAACCCAAAAGTTTCATTCCGGCTGTTACACCAAGAATCACGCCTGTCCCGTCCAGGACTTCATCGCTTGTTTCTCCGTAACCGGCGTCTTCCATCGCGGATTTCGCAACCAGCAAACCCAAAAGTTGAGTAACGTCCGTCACCTCGAGAATGTTGGGCGGAATACCAAACTCCAACGGATTGAAATCAATATCAGGTAAAAAACCACCTCGCTTGCAATACGTCTTGTCCGGAGTTGTAGCATCAAGATCATAGTAATCTTCAATATTCCAGCGGGACTCTGGGACATCGATGATGCTGTCAATTTTGTTGACTATATTGTCCCAGTATTGATGCAAATTTGGGGCGTCCGGAAACAACGCAGACATGCCGACAATCGCAATTGGACGATTGCACATACGTGCATTCAACTTGCTTTCTGATTCAGTCTTTAGGGAAGTTTTGCTAGTCATGCGTTTTCAGAGCTGTCTTATAATTGGAATATTGTGGATTTTGTGGCAGCAAAGATTTTTGCCCCAGAATGTGATATGACAGGAGGAAGATTTGACGCAAAATTTCATACACACTTTCAAGCTTAATGGCGAAAAAAGCTTAGCTAAATTGCGTAAGCCTTTAATAATAACGTTAAAAACCCCATGTTGCAAGTTCTTCCTGATTAGAGGCTGAAAAATTTTGCAAAAACAAAAAAATATCTTGAACCTTTGAACAAATTCCTTTAATTTTAGTTTACTATCAGATGCTGATTATGTTCCCCAATAGCTCAGTTGGTAGAGCAATTGACTGTTAATCAATGGGTCGCTGGTTCGAGTCCGGCTTGGGGAGCCAGCAAAATCAGATACATACACTGATTTCTTAAGGCATTAATTTTTGCCTTTGCACCGAAAAAGTTCCTTTAGTTCAGGAAATTCTTTCCTTTGCTTCCTGAGAAAAATCCCTCCGTTTCCTTACAGAAAAGATTCACCACCACCTGCCTACACAATTCTTGTAAAATAAACCGTATTGTTATACCTTTGATTCTCCTAAACTTAAAAATACACTTGGCAGATTGAAAGTAGTAGACTTTCGTAATGCAGAATAAGTTGCCGAGTTGGTGACTAAAATACACGATATTTGTTTGCGAATAAAGGTTAAAGATGACTGCAAAGCAAATATGCAGGCAAGTACATAAATTTAAAAAAAGAGTGTTTCATGAAAGCCAACCTACTTTCAAAAATAAGTGATCAGCAAGTTGCGACTTTTTATAAGGAGGGGGTAGTGATTCTACGTAATTGTTTTGATGCTGAGTGGATAAGTTTGTTAAAAAAAGGAATTTCTAAAAATCTCTCTGAACCCGGCGAACGCTCACGTATTTGGGATAGAAACAGGAATGGGGGTTTTACTCTCTATGATTCAGATAATTGGCGTAGAATTAAAGAGTACGAGAAATTTGTTTTTGAAAGCTCGACCGGGGAAATTGCGGCAAAACTGTTGAATTCCAGGAAAGTGAATTTCTTTTTTGAAGCCATTTTTGCCCGCTCAGCAGGAGTTCAATTTTCAACTCCATGGCACCAGGACGAACCATTCTGGTCGGTTGAAGGATTTGACACAGTGAGTATCTGGATGCCTTTGGTTGATGTTGAAAAACGAAGTGCATTAGCTTTTGTACCGGGATCTCACCGCTGGCCCAACAAATTCAGGCAGCAGGATTTTGGTGAACTAAACCCGGATGATCAAGTTGATGTCGATAAAGTGGAGTTTGATGAAAATTGGGAAGCGTTTCCGGACATAGATAGTGATCGTGAAAAATACAAGGTTGTCAGCTGGGATATGGTTGCAGGAGATTGCGTTGCATTTAACGGTAGAATGATTCACGGAGGTTCAGGTCAGTTGGCGCCTGGAAAAGATCTTCAGGTTTTTAACACCCAATGGCTCGGTGATGATGTAAAAGTTCTCTTTAAGTCTTACGGAATGGATCCGGATCATTCGGAAAAAATGAAGGATGCAGGCATGAAATCAGGTGATATTGTCGATGGCGTAGTTTATCCGGCTTTTAATATCCCATAAATTTGTCTGTCTTCAGAATTTATTATTGTGTCACCTTAATTCTAAGATTTTCAGCTTCGTAAGCAATGATACAGTTTTAGGCCTTTTTAGGTGAGCATCAATTTTAAGCTTGCTAAACGTACGCTAAATAGTGTTCGTTCTACAGATGAAAGAATTATTAAAGCATCAGCCTAGGATCAGTCATGTTTGAAATCAGCGCTAAAGACGCAAGAAATCACTGGAGTCAGTTGCTCAATCAGGTTGAGCAGGGAGAGGATGTGCTTATTACACGGCACGGGAAAAAAATTGCACAGATTTCCCCCACCAAACCTGCACCGCATCTGCCCGTACAAGCTGACTTCCGCTCCTCCATCAAAATCCGAGGAAACTCGTTGACGGCTACGCTTTTACAACAGCGTAAGTGGGAATCTCTGCAACAGTAGCAACAACTTCTGTTCAGGAACAAGCTTACGGATAATCCACCGTTTTTGGTGAAGTAATTCCTTGATTCTCATTTTCTCGCTAATCCGTACCACTTCGTTTTATTTCAAACAAAATCCCATCCTTTTTACTCAATACAATTTTGTTTGTCATCCCCCCCAAAACTTGCCCTCGATCAGCTCGAAGAGCTTAAACCGACGTCGTGCCTATAGACCTAACTAGGGCTTCCTGAAAATCTTTTTCTTTTGTCATCCCGGACTTGATCCGGGATCCAGGGGAAGCTTTACTAAGCCAATCCTCAACCACACCATTGGAAAAATTACGAGGCCATGAATTTAATTCTTTTTTGAAATAAGAATTGTCTCCCCTTAATTCTGCTTTTAAAGTCAGACGAGCCACTCTGACAAAGAGTGTTGATATAGAAAGGCTTTGAAGAAAAAAACCCGTCCGGAATTATAATTTAAGAGAAACTCCGGACGAGTTTGAACAGGTTGTGGACAGACGGAATTCAATAACAACTAAAGCAAATAATCAGTTTGCTGAAGGAGGAGTATATGCAGATTGCATTTGCTTCAGGTTTTTCCTGATTGAATCCACGGATACGGCTTTAATTGAAATCATTTCATCAAAATCATCTGACATCATTGCGGCTCCTTTTGCGGCGATTATTTGCTCTGAATCACCTTCAAGTACTAAGATAAAATCAAATATGCCTTCAGTGATATCATAGGAAATGAACTCACATCCCATTGCTTCACAGGCTTTCTTGACGATACTTTCTCTGTTGGAATCACCTGTCAAAAGACCCTTTACACCTTTTTGACTGAAATTACCCATCACATAATATTTGCTCATACACACCTTAATTTATGAGAGATTAAATGGAAAGAAATGCACTTGTGCATGTTGAAATTATACTTTTTACATAACTAACAGATTTTGCAAAAGTTTGTCAAGTTTTACTTAAAACCATTTTAACATTTGGGACAACCAATTCATAACATCCCTGAATCCCCATTGTGTACCACCAACCTTGCAAAATCTAACTAAAAGTGGTACTTCTTAGGTTGTATATCTGAGACCAACAGAATGTAACGATGGCAACATTTTCACAATTCCTGAATTCATTTGAACCGGAAACGAAAGGCAGACAGTTTGAAGTCTTCGTCAAGTGGTTCCTCAAAAACGATCCTGAATGGTCAACACAGCTTGATCAAATCTGGCTTTGGGATGAGTATCCTGACAGATGGGGGCCGGATTGTGGAATTGATCTTGTCTTCAAGCATAAGAATTCGGAAATCTGGGCAGTCCAGGCAAAGTGTTATTCCCAAGAATACTCGATTAGTAAAAAGGATGTTGACACCTTTCTTAGTGAATCCAACAGAGCCGGAATTGATAAACGACTTTTAATTGCATCTACTGACTTGATTGGTGCAAATGCAAGAAGAACGTGTGAGAATCAGGAAAAAGATGTAGTTCATTTCCTATATTCAGATTTTGAAAAAGCAGAAATTGAATATCCGGAAAATTTTTTAAAACTTAATTCTACAAAACGAAGAAACCCTCCAAAAGCAAGACCCCACCAGTCAGAAGCACTTGATGCAGTAGAAAAAGGATTTACGGAAAATGATCGCGGGCAATTGCTGATGGCTTGTGGAACCGGTAAAACCTTCACGACACTCTGGATCAAAGAACGTATAAAGGCTCAATCCACACTGGTTTTGGTTCCATCTCTGAGTTTGTTGTCTCAGACTTTAAGAGAATGGACATTTGCTGCTAATGAATCGTTCGATGTCTTGTGTGTCTGCTCCGATGAAACTGTAGGCAAAAAGTCCGGACATGATGAAATAATTAAATCTGTTCATGATATTTCATTTCCTGTTACATCTAATGTTGAAGAGATTAAAAGTTTCCTGCAAGGATCCGGCAAACAAGTAATATTTTCAACCTATCAGTCCTCTCCCATCATTGCTCAAGCACAAAGAGGTAACAATGCTAAAATCTTTGACCTTGTCATTTCAGATGAGGCACATCGTTGTACTGGTGAAGCAGGGAGTGCATTTACTACTGTTTTGGACGATACACTGATCAAGGCCAGGAGAAGATTGTTTGCTACGGCAACACCAAAAACATACACAGCAAACCTCAAAAAGAGTGCAGAAGAGAGAGGCGTTGAAATCACTGGAATGGATGATGAGGCTGTTTTTGGCAAAGTTTTTTACTCTCTTCCATTTGGAGAGGCAATAAAACGTGAACTTCTGACAGACTACCAAGTTGTCATTATTGGCGTTGATCAGCCGATGATTGCGGAATGGATAGAAAATCGAGAATTACTTCTGACTGCTTCAGGTGAAGCAACAGATGCAGAATCATTGGCAGCACAGATTGGACTCTTCAAAGCAATGAAGGACTATGATCTAAAAAGAATCATCAGTTTTCACAGCAGAATAAAACGAGCCGAAATTTTTGCCACAGATATTCAAAACTCAATTGACTTCATCAGCAAAAAGCAAAGACCAAAAGGTACTGTCTGGACTGACTTTGTCTCCGGAAAAATGTCTGCTCACAAGAGAAAAACGAAACTGGATCAGCTCAAAGACTTATCTCAGGGTGAACGGGGATTACTTTCAAATGCCAGATGCCTTTCTGAAGGTGTCGATGTTCCTGCACTTGACGGAGTTGCCTTCATTGACCCCAAAGGAAGCCAGGTTGATATTATTCAGGCTGTCGGCAGGGCAATCCGTCTTAGTCAAGAAAAGTCGGTCGGCACAATCTTTTTGCCTGTCTTTATTCAGCATGGAGATGATGTAGAATCGTCAATACTGTCTAGTAATTTTAAACCTGTCTGGAATGTATTAAATGCCTTGAAATCACATGACGATGTGCTGTCAGTGGAACTGGATCAAATGAGAACAAATCTTGGACGGAAGTATTTTCAGGGTAAAATCATAGGCATTCCAAAGGTTATCCTTGATCTTCCACAAACTATTGACAAGTCTTTTGCAGATTCATTGAAAACTGTACTTGTTGAACAAACAACATCATCATGGAATTTCTGGTTTGGTTTGTTGGAGGATTATGTGGATAAGGAAGGACATGCAAGAGTCAAGGACAAATTTAAAACAGAGGTAGGGTATAATCTTGGCTCTTGGGTTGGTATCCAAAGAGCAAAAAAAGAACAACTAAGTTTTGAAAGAAAATCAAGATTAGAGAGACTAGGTTTTGACTGGTCCCCAAACGACACCGATTGGGATATTGGTTTTTCACATTTAGAAAAATTTTACCAGATATATGGTCATGCTAGAGTAACCAGAGGTTATTTAGCAAAGGATGGATATAAATTGAGTTCATGGGTGCTTGAACAAAGGCAAAACAAAAAATCTGGCAAATTAATTGTGGAAAGGGAATCAAGATTGGACTATTTAGGATTTGACTGGGATCCTAACAATAGTGATTGGGAGGTTGGATTCTCACATTTTGAAAAGTTTGTTGATAATTATGGACATCCTAGGGTACCAATAAAATCTAAAACAAAGGATGGTTTTACTTTGGGGAATTGGGTGTCTGTCCAAAGAAGAGCAAAAAGTTCAAACATATTGACTACCGATAGGGCATCAAGGCTTGATGCATTAGAATTTGACTGGGATCCTGTAAATACTCATTGGGAAATGGGTTTTTCACATTTTGAAAAGTTTGTTGAAATAGGAGGTCATGGAAGGGTTCCTAGAAAATATATTACAAAGAATGGCTTTAAATTGGGGGTTTGGAGCGGTTCACAAAGGAAACTTAAAGATAAACTAAGCCCTGAAAAAAGGGCAAGACTTGATTCTTTAGGCATAGACTGGGATCCTCACTCAACCGCCTGGGAGAATGGTTTTTTTCATTTTGAAAAGTATGTGAAGATAGAGGGGCATTCAAGAGTTCCAATAAGATTTGAGTCGGAAGATGGTTTCTTTTTGGGCAGATGGGTTCGCCATCAAAGAATTAAGGAGAATGAATTAACACCCGATCAAAAAGCAAGATTGGTAGCCTTATACTTCGATTGGGAACCTAACAGAACTTATTGGGAGAATGGTTTTTCACATCTTAAAAAGTATGTTCAGCAAGAGGGACATTCTAGAATTCCATACAGTTTTGAATCAGAAGATGGATATAAATTAAGTTCTTGGATCATAGTTCAAAGACAAAATAAGGATCAGTTAATACCTGAACAGAAATCACTGCTAGATTCTATTGGCTTTGACTGGGATCCTAGAAACACGCAGTGGGAAAACGGTTGTAATCATTTAGAAATATATTTCAAACAGGAAGGGCATGTTAGGGTTCCAGCTAGTTATAAATCAACAGATGGATTTACACTAGGTTCCTGGGTTAGCGTTCAAAGGGGAAAAAAGGGCCAATTAAGTCCCGAACAAAGATCAAGACTGGATGCACTAGATTTTGACTTGGATCCAATAAACACTCGGTGGGAAGAGGGCTTTTCTCATTTTGAAAAGTTTTTTGAAATAGAAGGTCATGGAAGGGTTCCTAGTGATTTTATTACAAAGGATGGCTTTAAATTGGGGGTTTGGAGTGGTTCCCAAAGACATCGCAAAGATAGACTCAGCCTTACATATTTGGCTAGACTTAATTCTTTAGGTTTTGACTGGGATCCTATAAATACTCAGTGGGAGACCTGTGCTTCACTTTTGGAAAAGTTTGTTGAGGAACAAGGGCATGCTGTGGTACCAGAAAAGTTCAAAACAGAGGATGGCTTGAAACTCGGATTTTGGGTTAGAAATATTAGGACTCGTTCTGATCAATTAACCCCTGAACGAAAATCAAGACTGGATGCATTAGGCTTTGTCTGGAAAGTAAAATGATGTATGCATGTCTGCCTATGTCAGCCCTTTGCTTTAAGGTGCAATCCCTTCAGTAAAACCGTTAATCATAATCTTAGTGGAAGATAATTATCGTCTTTCAGACAAAGTGCTTGAGCTTGTTTTAGCAAGAGCAGGCGAATAAACCGCAGGATTTTTTCAATAAAATTTAGTAGCGAAGATGCAGGAAATATCAATAGGTATTGAAGCAACAGGGCTGATGAATGCTAATCCGACAGGAATTAGTTTTTATATCAAGAATCTTCTCCTGAATTTAATGGAAATAAATGCGGATGTTAAGCTGTACTGCAAAATTTCGAGGTATAATAATCGAAATAATCTTTTAAAACATATTAACAGCAATATCAGCTGGCATTACGATCATTTCTACAATCCGTTAATAAAAATTGATATCGCGCATACAACAGACAGCGCTTTTCTTAATATTAGAGGAGCAGCAAAGATCTATACAATTTATGACCTGGCTGTTTTTAGAAAAGAGACCCAAATTCCGAATTATATTTCAGCAAGTCATAAACGAAAAATTGATCAAAAAACTAAGGCAATTTTAAAAAACGCGGATGGAGTAATTGCAATCAGTTCGACAACAAAAAATGACATTCTGCAATTTTATGATTTTCCTGAAAATAAAATACGTGTAATTCCACTTGCGCCAAATCCAATAGTGGAGTCCTCTATCAAGGAGATAGACCTGAAAGTTCACGATCTAGAAAAAAATGGATTCCTGTTATTTGTCGGACAGATTTCAATCCGGAAGAATATTATTAATCTACTGAAAGCATTTTCTTTGTCCGGACTTCACAATGATTTTAAATTGGTACTGGCCGGAATGGAAGGCAGGGGGATAGAGATAATAAAAGATGCTATTCTGGAATTAGGATTAAATGAACGGGTTGAACTGCTGAATTATATTCCGGATGAAACATTACCGTCATTATATGAAAATTCCGCGGGCTTTGTATTCCCCACTTATTATGAAGGATTCGGCATTCCAATTTTGGAAGCAATGATAAACAGGTCGCCTGTTATGATTGGAAATATCGGCGCGGCTCCTGAGACCGCCGGGGGCTTTGCGGTTGAAGTGTCTCCCTTTTCTGTTGATGAAATAAGCGAAGGCTTAAAACAACTTTTAGAAACTCCAAAAGATCAAATTGAAAAAGCTTTTAATTATGCAAGTAAATTTAATTGGCAAAATAACGCAATGGAGACGCAAAAATTTTACGAGGAAACTTTTAACAAGGCTCGCTGAAATTGTTTCTTTTGCCATCCCGTTCTTCGATTTACTGCCGCAATGCCAAAATGAAATAGGTGATGAAGGGACAGATTTCAATGCTAAGACGATTCCGGTTGTGGTTCCTCTTAATTTTAATCCTGCCGGCGGTAGGATGGTTTAGCCTGAATTCTGCGAAAGAGGATGATTCCGGATGGAAAAATTGGAATCCGTCTGGAAAATCCGCAAATTTCAAAATCAAGCATCGTCCGAAAACTAAAATCCTCACTGGCGCAAAAACGTCATTGCTGATAGTGGCGACTTCGGATTTGCATGGCACTCTGACTTCAACACGTTTGCTGCCCCGGAAACGATCAAGAGGTCTTCTGCACCTGGCTCAGCAACTGAAAAAATTGCGTGAAGATTTTCCGGAACTGATTTTGCTGGATGCCGGAGACACAATCCAGGGCGATCCCTCCAGTTTTTATTTCAGTCATGTTGCTCCTGAAACGTCGCGACCTCTGCCTGTGATTGAGCTGATGAACCAGTTGAAATATGATGCTCTTACTCTGGGAAATCATGATTTTGAACCACCCACAAAAATTTTAAAACAAAACATCGCTCAATCAGAATTTACCTGGCTTGCCGCAAATGTAAGATTACGAAACGCTAAATTACCACTTTTTCCGCCATACAAAATAATTGAACGTAACGGAGTTCGTGTCGGAATTCTCGGACTGACCACTCCCGGGATTCCGCTCTGGATAGATCCGGAACAGAGGCAAGGACTTAACTTTGACGAAATGCTCACTACAGCAAAAATATGGGTTAAGGTTTTGCGCGAGAAGGAGAAAGTCGATTATTTGATCGGCCTGTTTCATAGTGGTGATAACACACTTTATGATCGTGATGTTGCCTCAACCAGGGAGTTGCCGCATCCAAATGCTGCCGGAATGATTGCCGATTATTTACCGGATTTCGACCTGATTATTTCCGGACACGCACACAGAATCAGCCCCAGGCGCCGCACTGAAAAACTCAAAGGACACCAAACACCACTTGTTTCGCCCGGAACTGCGGCGAAAGGGATGAGTACTATTCTGGTAAATTTTAATGAAAAATCCGGAAACTGGGAAATAGAACGTACGGTTTATGATTATTTAAAAGCTGAGAGCGTTCCGGATCCGAAATTGCTGCTGAGATTGGAACCACGTTTGGAAAAGGTAGAAAAATATTTAGCGGAACCAACAACAGTATTTTTCAAACGCTTTCCGAACAAGACTGAACTTCAGGATTGCGGAATCGGTTTATCTTATTTAGCCGCAAAACAATTGGAAAGCGGAACTCTGTCATTGTTGCCGTGGTGGTGGCGTTGGGAAAAACTGTCCGAAAGTGATTTGGGTCAGCCGCTGCGCAGGGAGCATTTTTTTCGCTGGCTGCCTTATGACAACCGCTTAGTGCTGGCGAAGTTATATGGCCGGCAAATCGAAATAATGCTGGAATCATTCCGACGGAAACAACTTGGCTGGTACGCCCGCAGCAGTACAATTCTCGCGCCCGGAGGATTTGTTGCAAAAATAGCTGATTCCAGCAAAAGACCGCGGTTCAATTTAACAAATTTGGCCGGACAAACTTTGGAGCCGGAAAAAATGTATCGGGTTTGGTTGACGAATTTTCACTGGAACGGTGGTGGTGGTTTGGCTGCAAAGGCCTTGTTGCATTCCTCACAATTATTACGGAAAGAATCTCTGCATTTAAGGGAATTGATTTTTCAGTACCTTAAAAAAACATCCGTGACGCTGCCTGAAAAGTGTGAACTATTCCTCGGAATCCGTACAGGTTCCGCCAGAAAAATTTCTGAGGCTGGACAGTAAACTGAAAGTGTACTACTATTTGCGCTGAATCTTGAATTTCAACTGGAAAAGAAAATGTCTGCAAAAGAAAAAGGTGTCTTCATTTTTGCGAATTGTCTGGACATCAATCAGGATGGTAAAATTGACATGATTTCATTTCTGGATCCTGAAGGACGCGGGATTGCGTTGGCAGTGGATCGTGAAAGCAACGGGATGATGGATCAGATTCATGTGCTCCAGGACATTACGGGTGACGGAAAACTGGACAAGGATGATAAACTTCTGATTGAGCGCGAAGCAAAAAAACTGTTTGAACAGCAGGATTTAAAAGAAGGTCAGTTGAAATTATTCATCGAGGATGCGGATTACGGCTGAAGTTTTCAATCGGATGTTTTACCAACAGTTGGTAAATTTCCACGGATTGGGAGGTGGTTGATATAGCATCCCGCGGGTGCACGGCGATACTTTGTCTCTTTACATCTTCTGGCGCCTTGGTTAAATTTTCGGCTGAGACGATAGTTTGTTATGCCAATTGCCCCGTTTAATTTTTCACTTAAAATAATCTGGTGTTTGCGGTTGCAGGCGCTGACTGTCCAGTAATCTTTGAAACGGCGACATTCGCTGACCTCCGGAAGTTTTTCATAAACATAAATTTCCTGGCCGGAACATCCTGACAGTAATATCAAACCCAATATTGCAACTATTGCAAAAATTTTCAATGTCATGAAAGATACTTGAAATTTATTTTCACGCCGGATCGCCCTTTTTAATTTCTTCCTTTTAAAAACAAAGACAAACATGAAAGCAGACAATCTGAATATCATTTTACACAACATGGCACGTAATCCGAAGGACTGGCGACTTGACGATTTTCATGCACTACACAAAAGTGGAGTGAAGATTTGGATCGGAAATGGCGTATTTGGCTATCATATCGAAAAACCCGAATATCAAGAAATCGGTTTGATTGAATGTTTTAAACTACACCGGCAAATAAAACTTCTGCATGAAAACAAAAAAACTGAAAACTGAAAAGTTGTTCATTTTTTTGCGGCACACCTGAAACCGACGTTGTTGAACGTGCTTGTCGGCAGGGCATCACGCCGCATGGCCGAGCGTAAATATTCTGCGGGGTCGCTCCATGATCCTCCTCGAAGTACTCGATACTTGCCGACTTCCGGACCTTGCGGATTTGTGCTGTTTAGATTTGAATAGATTCCAAACCAGTCATAGACCCACTCCCAGGCGTTTCCATGGATGTCAAAAATTTCATTTGGATTACTCAACTTTTGTGCGGTTGTGTGAATTTTCCCACCTGAATTTTCACGATACCAGGCATAATCCGTCAAAATTTCCACCCCGCCTTCAATCGAATATGCACTCTCATTTTCGGCGCGAGCCGCCATTTCCCATTCCGCTTCTGATGCTAAACGTTTTCCCGCATAGTTGCAGTAATGCCTTGCGGCATACCAAGAAACATGAATTACAGGCTTCAACTCACTCCCTAATTCCGGGACAAGATCATCCGACCAGTTACGAAGATAATTGCCGTCGTGAAATTTGCGGGGAAAGGTGCTTTTTCGTAGAAAAGGATGTTGTGCCACAACCAGCAAAAATTGATAATTTGTCACTTCACATTTGTCTATCCAAAAATCATCCAAATTTACTACGCGTATCGGATGTTCTGAAGGAAGACCCTTTTCACTTCCCATTTTGAAGTTTCCTGACTGAATGAGTATCATTCCGGGCCTTGCTGTTTTTTGGCTGCTTTGGTCAACAAATCCGCAAAGTGTTTCTAAATCCTTTGTTTTAATCATTGTCGCGATTTGTTCTTCCGGAAACAATTTCTTGTCCAGATTTTTCAGCATGTTGATATATGTTTTTAAGATTTCCGCCTCAAAATTTGTCACCCGTTTAATCAATTTTCTTTCATCACGACCGCATCTGTACTCATCTTTCAGACAGTTCAGTTTTTGTCTAATCCAAATTCGGACTGCACCTCGCGCCCTTTGCCTTTCGATTTCATACAACAGTGACGGTTCTGCGTTCAGATAAATTTTTTCAAAAAGAGACGTTTGCGCAATACTAGTTTTTGCGAGTTCCACCAAGGCATCATAGTCTTGACAAAACTTTTTTTGTTCGTCCGGGACAGCAACGCCATAGGTTCTATTTAAGGAACAGGCTTTTGTTTCTACTTTTTTGTTGATGCCCAGTTTTTCTGAAAAAACACGGAAGCGTAATTCTGAAATAGTATGCAGAAGCGGGTAGCGCTCACCTTTTATGGTGTATGCGATGAAATCCGAAATTGCGGATTCCTGAAATTCCTGGGCCAGTTTTTGGAAATTCTGTACCGTGGCCCATACAAGATGGACACTCAAAAAAAATCCCAGTAACAAAAAGAGTTTGCTGAAATGACGACGGCATTTAAGAGATATTTTCAATAATATTTTCATCTTGATGATTAACTGTTTAAAAATAACTGGTAGCTCAGCTGAAACAAAGTAGAATGTGAAATCAACAACCTAACTTGCAAAGTAGTTTAAAAGAAAAGCAAACGATATTCCATCTCTAACAGGAATTCGAATTGCTTATCATTTTGGCAAATTTTTCTAGCAAAACAAAGTCCATGTTTTCGTTAAATTTCCGTAAGTCCGGCTGGCTGAAGCGTTATTTATTTTTCAGAGCCACCAATGCATTTACGCTGACGGAGCCTTATCTGGGCTTTAGAGAGGACAATTTAGGAGTAGAAAATTTTGATGACTGTCTCTATGCGGAGGTCAAAGAAAATGGAATTCTTTTCGGCTGTCCTGTTATTTCACCTCATTTACAGGATTTAGCAAAGAAACTGAATTTTCCCAAACAGCAGGGCGGAACTATTTTACTTTATCTGGAAACACTTTTCTCTGTTAGCTTATTCGAAAATGAAAGCTTGACTTCAGACGGCGGGGAAGCGGATTCAATAACTTATCAAACGCGCTTGCTGAAAATCATTTTACTGGTCTTACAGTATCATTTGCCAAGAAGCTACTACAACATTCCACAGGAGGTTCCGCTGGCGGAATTGCTGGAACAGAACGATACCTTGAATGGTGCATTGATACAATTGGAGGTTGTGCTTTTGGACACAGTGACCTTGCAGGGTTATTCATCTCTGGGCAACCGTCAAAATAATTTTGCCTTTTCAAAACTATATTTCTTTTTGTTGTGGGCAAGAGAAAATGCCGGTAGTGACATCTCAGCTCCAGAGTCATATCTGGAATTGGATCAGAAATTACGGGAGGAAATGATCTTTATTTTTGCCGCGCTGATTTGGGCCGATGATTATGTAGATAGTACGGAAGAAAAGGTAATTGAAAATTACATTGAACAAACCGGACTTCAGCAATCAAAACAGAATGAACTCACGCAGCGTATTCGTAAACCGGTTAAAATAGCGGATCTTCATTGTTCTTTTACGGCAGTAATCCTTGGCAGTTACCTGGTGGAACAATTGATTTTGCTTTCATTGATTGATAATCAGGATGCATGGCAGGAACGGGAACTTATTGAAAAAATTTCCCTGCAATTAGGACTCTCTTTAGAAAAACTGGAACAGTTATACGGTACAGTGGCAGAATTTTTTTCTGTTCATAATGAGCGTCTTGAATTCTTGAAAAACAATGCTGCAGTACATCAATTTCAAGATTATATGAACGATAAGGTTGTGAAGATAGTTCGAAAAAACGTTGGTAATATTATGAATGAAATCAAGGAAACTAAAGAACTTTCTGAGTTGCTGGTTAAGGCAACCACAAAGCCGTTGACTGCGAGGGAAAAAGAAAAAGTGCGCGAACAGTTGATGGATGTTGCCCGCTCAATTCCGGCATTGGCAATTTTTGCCCTGCCGGGCGGAGGTCTGCTTTTGCCTGTGCTGATCAAAGTTCTGCCATTCAACATTCTCCCAAGTTCATTTCAGGATGAACCGGAATCCTCTCAATAATTAGCTCAATGTCCAGCCGTTTTTGGTTTCTTGTTTACAACCTTTTTGTTCTTCCCCTGCTCTTTGGAATCATTAAATTATTTGCATTTACCAAAGCAAATATCAGGGAGAGCTTCGAAAAACGGGAAGGCTTGTGGGATCGTTTGGCAGATGCTGTTTCAGAACGGGACTGGCAAAAACCTTTGCTCTGGCTGCATGTCGCAAGTGCCGGAGAATTTTTGCAGGCGCAACCTGTAATCGCCCGCTGTGTTGCAGAAGGTGCGGAATGTGTACTGACCTACAGTTCAATCAATGCTTACCGTTGGCTTGAACGCCCGCAGCAAACCAAAATTCCGGGATTACTCGCCACCGAATTTTTGCCACCCGACACCATTTGGAACGCAAGGCGTTTACTTGGTTTGCTCCTGCCATCACGTTTGGTCTGGGTCAGTTACGATTTGTGGCCAAATTTAGTTTGGGAGGCATATTCTCAAAAAATTCCACAATCACTAATTTCCGGAATTGTTCATGCAGATTCCAGACGTACCGGAAACTTTATCGGCCGCTCATTTTACCATTCACTTTATATTTGTTTGGAACATATTTTGACGGTTTCGGAATCTGACCGACGAAGGGTGCTGTCAGCAATTCCGGAACATCCTAAAGTCGAAGTTATGGGTGATACGCGCTGTGACAGCGTTCTGGAACGCAGGGATCGTTTGTCATTACAGGAACTTCCACCTGCCGCAAAAGACGGTTTTGTTTTTGTTGCCGGCAGTACTTGGCCTCCGGACGAAGCATGTATTTTTCCAGGACTGAAAGAAGCATTGACTGAATTTCCGGAATTGTTTTTGATTCTTGCGCCACATGAACCCACCGAAGAACATTTGAAAAACGCGGAAAACTATTTTGACGGAATTCCGATAGCACGCTGGTCCAAAGTCTCCGAGGCGGCGGATGATGTTCGAATCCTGCTGATAGATTCTGTTGGGATTTTGGCAGGATTGTATCGTTGCGCAAAGATGGCCTACGTGGGTGGCGCATTTACAACTGGTGTGCATAATATTCTGGAGCCTGTTGCTATGGGCGCCACTGTTGCCTTTGGTCCGAAACACGATAATTCATCAGAGGCACTACAGATGCTGGAACAAAAATTAGTTAGTAGCGTGAACCATTCTGCTGAATTCCGGAATTTGCTCTTTGAATTATTGGCAGATCAGGAACGCTGTCTAGAATTAGGCCGTCAATCTCGCGCATTTGTTGAGAGTCAAGCTGGAGCAGCAGACCGTTGCGTTCCATTGTTGATGGCAGATCTGTCTTAGTTTGTTCAGATTTCATTTTCCACCTAAGCATTCATTCCAGTGTATCCCACATTTTCCTGCATAAAACCAATGCGCCTACTCGGTTTGCGCCGGCTTCTTTGACACAGCGTGCGGCCACGTTAAGAGTGGAACCGGTTGTCATAACATCATCCAGCAACAAAATATTTTTATTACGCACATCCGGTGAAGCAGAAAAAGCGTCATCCAAATTGACTAGTCTCTCTGCCAAAGACAGTTCCGTTTGAGGTCGAGTGGCACGTATTCGTCGCAACCAATGCACTTGGATTTCAGGAAAATTCGCCTCCATATTTTTCTGAAAATGGTGCGCCAAAAGCAGAGATTGATTGAATCCGCGTTTTCGCAGTCGTGTAGAATGAAGAGGAATCGGAATGAGAGAATCATATCTTTCCAGCCACGTGCTGTTTTGAAAACTGAGGGCTAACAGCCGACCTAAGAGCGGAGATAAATGTTCCTGTCCAAAAAACTTCAGTTGCAAAATCCAATGCCGAATTGTTTCATTGTAGGCAAATCCGCTTCGGGACTCATCCAAATCCCAAATGTCGTCCAAACATTCCTCACAACGTAAGCGATTTGGTTCTGCAGTACGGTTTCCGCATTGCAGGCAATGATATACCGGATCGGTCCAAGGGAGCTCAATCAGGCAATTTTTACAGAGAAATGGAGAAGCAGGTTCGTGGTAAGTTTTACCGCCCAGCACCTTGCTGCATTTCCAGCAAAGCGGCGGGAGCAATTGACGCATCCACCTCAACCATCCTGGCTGTGGAGATGGATGAATGAGAGATTGAACGAATTCGTTCATTCAAATTTCAGGGAAATGACAACTTTATTTGAATGTATCAACATCTATTTTCGGATGAAAAGTTATTTTTTTAGAGTAGATTTACCATAAAACCGTGGGCCACTCCCTCACCTTCATTTTTCAGGCAATGTGCGACATCGGTTCGGAAACGCAGAGTTTCTCCTGTACAAATAGATTCCGTTTCGCCGCCAACATTTACGCTCAAACTTCCGCTGCAGAGAGTCACACATTCGATACTTCCAGCGCCATGTGCCTCGGAAATCAATTCCGCTCCCGATTCTGCGGTAAACTCATACCACTGCACGGTAGATACTGTGCTGAGTGTTCCGAGGATCCTCAAACGAAATTGATTGTCTTCGCTGGTCACTTCCGGAGTGGCATTCGGGCTTAATTTTTCAAAAACCTTTGTTCCTTCCTTGACCGAAAGGACATCCTCTAATGGACTTTCCAGAGCTTTGGTAATGCGCCAAATTGTCGCTAAAGTCGGATTGCTGCGGTCTCGTTCAATCTGGGAAAGTATTGATTTTGACACACCGGATTTGTTCGCCAACTGCTCCAGAGTAAGATTGTTCTGTAGTCTTAAACGTTGAATTTCCTTGCCGACTTTAGGAGGCGCGGCCAGAATTGAAATGTTTGCTTGCATGAATTCTCTGAGATGATTAAATTGAAAGATTAAGTGTTATTATGTATTTTTTGCTTGCATGATGAGCATAAAATGATATATTCATTTTATTGGAATTTTGTTTAATATAATAAACCTGTCCACTATTTGAGTATAAACTAAAAATTAAGACATTAGCCAGACAAAAAAAAGGAGAGTTATGGGAGTAGTCGTTGAAATCCCTTCAGCATTAAAACAGTATGTAAATAATCAGGATGAAGTAGAGGTCCAGGGCAGTTCAATTGAGGAGGCATTTGGTGCCTTGTGCTCGAAGCATACGGAACTGAAAAAAAATCTGTTTGATGAGAACGGGCAAATTCGCAGTTTTATCAATGTTTATCTGAACGACGATGACATTCGTTATGCAGACGGCATTAAAAGCGAGGTTCAGGACGGAGACACCATTCAGATTGTTCCGTCAATAGCCGGCGGCTGCTAGAATGAAAATGAAAGTGAAATGGGGTTACAATGAGTTTAAATAAAGAAGAAATAAATCGCTATAGCCGACACCTGACTTTACCTGAAGTTGGGATGTCCGGTCAATTGGAATTGAAAGAATCCAGAGTGCTGATGATTGGAGCAGGTGGACTTGGTTCTCCGCTGGGCATGTATTTAGGTGCAGTCGGAGTCGGTAAAATCGGAGTGGTTGATTTCGACGTAGTTGATCATACCAATTTACATCGTCAAATCGCACATACAACCGCAGACGAAGGTCGTCCAAAGGTTGAATCGCTGCGAGATACTATTTTGGCGGGAAACCCCAATATTGAAGTAGAAATCCACGATATGCGTTTGGAGCGAGATAATGTGCTCGAATTGTTCAGTGAATATGACATCATCGCGGATGGTTCAGACAATTTTGAGACACGTTACTTAATCAACGATGCCGCGTATTTTACAAAAAAACCGCTGGTTTCCGCTTCCATTTTTCGCTTTCAAGGGCAAATCACTGTCTTTTCTCCGGAATCCGGAGGGCCATGTTATCGTTGCCTTTATTCAGAACCACCTCCTGCTGCGTTGGTTCCGAGTTGAGCAGTCGCAGGTGTCCTGGGCGTGCTCCCGGGCGTAGTTGGTTTGATTCAAGCCACAGAAGTAATAAAGTTGATTTTAGCTGGAGGCGCACCTTTGATTGGGCGCTTATTGCTTTACGATGCAATGAAAATGAATTTCAAAGAGGTGCGTGTCCGTAAAGACCCGGAATGTGTCCTCTGCGGAGATAATCCCAGCGTAATAGAGTTGATTGATTACAAAGCCTTTTGCGATGTTCCTCTTCCCGGAGAGGAAATTTCGGAAGAGCTTGATGAGGAGGAGTATGAACTTTCTCCACAGGATTTTAAAGACGCCATGGATCAAGATCCATCAGCGGTTTTGGTAGATGTCCGTGAACCACATGAATGGGATATTTGCCATATTGAAGGCGCACAGTTGCTTCCACTAAGTAGTTTTGATCCTGTCAAATCCGGATTGGGTCCGGATGATTCCATTTATCTTTATTGTTACAAAGGTAAACGTGGCATGTATGCGCTCAAAGAACTAAAAAATGCCGGTTTCAAAAAGCTTAAAAATTTGAGCGGCGGCATAGACCTCTGGGCGGAAGAAGTCGATTCAGATATGCCACAGTACTAACCGGAAGGCGGACATTCCTGTCCGCCAACCTCCCAATTTAAACTCACTTTTTTCTCGAACCAGATGGTGATTCCAGCAAACATTTTAGCAGAGTGTCATGAACACGGTGTGGAAGCATATCCGGAAGAAACATGTGGTTTTGTCGTGGGTAACAAAGATGAAACTGATTCATTGGAAACCGTGTACCCGATGCGCAATATCATGAATGAATTGCATGAAGAAGACCCGGAACAGTATCCGCGCACAGGACGTGACGGCTACATGATCGATCCTCGCGAACACATGAAATTGGAACGCTCTCTGAAAAAAGAAGGAAAGCAGATCAAGGTCATTTACCACAGCCATCCGGATGTGGGTGCGTATTTTTCGGAAAAAGATAAGGAAGACGCGCTTTGGAATGAAAAGGCACGCTATCCAGGAATTACTTTTTTAGTTTGCGCAACAAATAAAGGAAAACCCGGAGATGCGATTTTGGCCGATTTCAATACCGATGCAGGAGATTTTGACATCACCCAAATTCCAGCAAATAATTCAGCTTCATCTTCCGGATTGCTGGGTGGTGCTTTCGGAGTCACCGGAATTTTACCGACAGTGGATTTTATTCATGAATGGAAAAACGGAGAGCGTGAACTCGAATATGGATATTTTCGTTTTGTGCCACATAAAAAAATAAAGATACTTCAAACCGAATTAGGCGCCCGCCATCAAGTTCGGCATACACTCGCATATTGTTCCGGCCGTGCCGCTTTACTGGAATTGCTGGCCTATTTGCAGGACTCGCGTCCTCAAACCAAACTGCATCTTGCCTCCACAGAATCATTTCTGCTGGATGCCTTGAAATCTCTGGAAATTTCTTACTCTCCATTTCATTTTAACAAGCTCCCGGAGGCAGAAATATTTTCGGCAAAAGAGGGTGATGTTATTTTGCTTGCGCCGGAAAATCCGGAAAGTTTTGTTAACGAAAACACGGAGTGGATTGAAAATTTCAAACGGCTCCGGGTGCCCGTAATTATTTTTGGAGAGCTTAATTCGGAATTCCGGCAACCGGGTTTTAAAAGAGACTGGCCGATTGGCCTGACCTATTGGGTCGCCGATTTCAGTCTTCCGGAAAGCAAGGCACTTCCATCCGGAATCCAGGGCGGTGTTATCATGAGCAACAACGACCGTCAAATGGCAGAATTAGCAGAATTGCGGAAACGGCGCGGCGCGGTTCTATCTGCACGCGATGCAGCTAATTTTTGCGAAAATTTTGCGAAAATTTCTGAAGAATCTCAGAGCCTTTCCGGAAATTCCGGAAAATCGGCATCCAACACAACTTCCGCTCCGGAAGCTGCTGTGGTGAGACAACTTTGTGAATGGGAACACGCCGCTGCCGGACTGCTCTTTCCTTCTGGAATGGCGGCGATAATGGCTGTGCTGACTTTGTTGCGGAAGAAAGACAAACCACGTTTGATCGTCATCGGTTTACTTTACAGCGATACCTATTCCTTACTGATAGATTCAGGAAAGTCGTCAACATGGGACGCAGTATTTTTAGGTCTGCATGAATTAGATCGTTTGCCGGAAGTTTTGACGAAAGATACCGCAATGGTCATCACGGAAACGATTACCAATCCCCTCTGCGGTGTTCCGGATTTGGAACGTATCGGGAAATTAACGAATGCGCTAGGTGTCCCGTTTGTAGTGGACAATACTTTGGCCTCACCGGCGAATTGCCGTCCCATCGATTGGGGCGCGGATTACGTGATTCACAGTACAACCAAATATCTGAATGGCACCAACGATCATGCGGGTGGCTCGGTTCTGGTAAAATGTTCGGAAAACGCGATTGCCTTAAAGAATTTTCAGGAAAATTGGGGGCTGGAAATTTCTCCACTTGAAGCGGAGGTGTTATGGAATCGGATGCAGGATTTTGAAGAACGCATGAAGCGCTTCAACGAAAACAGTCTGGCGGTCGCTAATTATATGGAAGAGCATTCCGAGGTCGCCCGCGTTTATTATGCTTTTTCGCCAAGCGACGTTTCCTGTACGTCTGCACCGAAACTTCTTTCCGGAAACGGCGGCGTAGTAAGTTTTGTGCTGAAAAATGATTCTGAAGAAAATTTACGGAGATTTTATGACGGCGAATTTTCTTCCATCCTCAAGGCGCCTACTTTGGGTTCGAATCAAACTCTTGTTTGCCCATATCCGCTGTTGACGCACTATCACGCCAGCGACGAAGAACTCCGGGAAATTGAACTTCCACGCTATCTGATCCGGATTGCCGCAGGTTGTGAAAACGAAATTGAGCCAATTTTGGCAGATTTGGAATCTGCCTTATTGCGGACTACTCGCTAAGATAATCAACTACGATGGAACTGGAACACAAACCGCGCATCGTATCAATTACCGGCAAATGATTGGGATGAGATACGTATGCCGCCAAACCCGCTTTATCATCAAAGTGAGTGGTCAGTACGATGTCATAGGCTCGCTCTGATTTATTGAAATCTAGACCAACCTCTATCAGCCCTAAAGTTTCAATTTTTCCCTCCAAACCCCTCAAAGTTGAAACCGCCAGATCCAAATTTTCCGGATTGTTTTCTTTGAGTTTGAACATCACAATATGCTTGATCATTTTTCCTCCTTTGTTTCTAAAATCAAACGATGGTAGCGCTTTTTACCTGCTCTCAGCAGAATTTCACCATCCTGCAAATCCGTTTCTCCAAGGCAATAATCCGGATTATCAATCCGCAAATCATTTACATAAACACCACCTTGTGCTTGTAAACGACGCGCTTCACTTTTTGATTTGCAAAGTCCTGTTTGCTGAAAAATATCAAAAATTCCGAGTCCCGCAGTGAATTTTGTCGCAGCAATTTTTGTGCTCGGAACATTAGATTTGTCACTGTTTAGAACTCCGGAATTTCCAGAAAAAAGTGCTTGCGCCGCCTGTTGAGCTTGGAGAGCGGATTCTTTTCCATGTATGAGAGCAGTTGTTTCAAAAGCCAGCCGCTGTTTTGCTTCTCGGATATCCGCACCTTGAAGTCGGCCAAGTTCCCGAACCTCATCCATGGGTAGAAAAGTAAATAATGCCAGAAATTTTTCAACATCAGTATCTTCTGTATTGACCCAATACTGATAGTATTCGTAGGCAGAAGTGCGTTTCGGATCAAGCCAGAGTGCGCCTTTTTCCGTTTTACCCATCTTTTTTCCGGATGATGTAGTCAGGAGAGGATAAGTCCAGCCGAAGGCGTCTTTACGTTCCACGCGCCGTATCAAATCTGTTCCTGAAATAATATTTGCCCACTGATCGTCTCCACCCATTTGCAGTCTGCAATCATAACGTCGATTCAGTTCCAGAAAATCATAGGCCTGCAAAAGCTGATAATTGAATTCCAAAAAACTTAAACCGGATTCCAGTCTAACTTTGTAAGTTTCAAAAGAGAGCATCCGGTTGACCGAAAAATGCTTGCCAATGTCCCGCAGGAAATCAATATAATTTAAATCCCGCAACCACTCAGAATTATTGACGAGAATTCCGTCTCCACTAAAATCTAAAAATCGCTCCAGTTGCGGAAGCATGCCTTCAATATTGGCTTGGAGTTGCTTCTCAGTCAACATTTTCCGCATTTCAGTTTTTCCGCTGGGATCACCGATCATGGCCGTTCCGCCGCCCATTAAGGCAATGATTTGGTGACCTCTGCGCTGCATGTGCGCTAGTCCCATCAACGGAATAAGATGCCCCACATGCAGCGAATCCGCGGTGGGATCGAAACCGACATAGCAGCAAATCGGGTCTTCCTTCAGACGTTTTGCCAACTCTTCGGGATGAGTGCTTTGTTGAAAAAAACCGCGTTCTTTAAGATCTTCAAGCATAATATTCAGTTATATAATTTGTGTCGTCCGGAAAAAGCTTCTATTAGAGTTACATCATCTACATATTCCAAATCTCCCCCAGCCGGAATTCCACATGCAAGCCGAGTTATTGTGGGTATTTTTCCGGCAAATTCCTGTTGCAAATAAAGGGCAGTCGCTTCGCCCTTGACCGTTGGATTTGTAGCAATTATCAATTCCTTGATAGCACTCTTTTCAATTCTGTTTCTTAATTTTCTGATATTAAGTTGTTCAGGACCAATTCCGTCCAGCGGTGAAATTGCCCCCATTAAAACGTGATAAACACCCTTGAAAACACCACTTTTTTCGATCGGGAAAATATTGTTTGGCTGTTCTACCACGCAGATTTGCTCCTGGTCACGTACGGCGTGACTGCAGATCGCGCAAGGATCAATGTCAGTAAATCCGGAACAAACTGAACAATAACGGATTTTCTCTTTGACCTCAGTCAGAGCATCAGCCAAATTTTGAGTTTCTTCCTGGGAATAGCGGAGAATACTAAAGGCGAGACGTTGTGCGGTTTTGCGTCCAACTCCCGGAAAACGTGAAAATTCAGCAACCAGTCGTTCCAGGGCAACAGGGATTTGCATGAGCTATCAGGATTCTACTTCAGGAAAATGAAGATTAGGTTGGCGTGCTTCAGTGAGGATCAAGCCCAGTGGATCAAGTGTTTTTAGTTCCATTCCAAGTGACTGTTCATCCCAGTCATCAGGATAAGGATCTACTGCTCCGTTGACTATATTTCCCAGCCGCTTGCGGTATTCCACTTCTGCTGCTTGTAAATTTTCCAGCATACCCATCCCTTTTTTTGCAAAAGGCTTGAGAAACCCTGGGATTTTAGTTTCCTTGAAAAGTTCGTCCAGTAGTTTTGAATTACGCAGAGAAATCGTATATTCCGCACGCACATCAATTTCGACCTCCTCCTCTTCTACCAAGGTTCCACATTTTTTGTGGACTCGCCCATTCGGCATTTCTAATTCGGAATATTCAAGTGACCTGCATTTAGGACAATAAAGCCAAGTGATCCACCCTGAAATTGGTGCTTTACGTGCATCGTCTTCTTTCTTTGCCCGTCGATCTGCAAGGTTGATGACTTTGGCAGGAGTTTTACTCATCTTTGAAAATGAATGGCGCCGAAATATGTAAGTATGGAACAAAAATGCTAAATTATGTTTTTAATAAATTATTCTCTGATTCTCACTCATTTTACGAATTTTGTCAAAATATATTAAAACCTAAGGACGGACTTAAATTACAAAATTTCGTCAGTTATTTTGAGTTTCCATAGGTGGAAAACTATTTAAATAAATCAATAAATTTGGAGCATTTTTCTTAACAAAGCAAATAGGTAAAAACCCAAAATATGAAAAGCTCCGGTGTCGAAAACAGGGCTGTAGCTACTCCTAAATGAGTTTAAAGTACTGAATTATAATGTCTAACAATGCGGTAAGACAATTTCATCTCTAGAAACGTTGTTTCAAATCATAATTTTTTTCTTGACAGACACTCAATGATGTTGTACCTTCAACTTCTCTGTATCCTCATCAACTGATGACAACATAAGAATTCTGAGGTGAAGGATTTGGAGAACTAAATTCAAGTGAAGGACATACTCAATTTATGCGTAAACTGAGAATGTGTCTTTTCGAACCTTTTTTTATCATTAGCAATGGAGCAAAAAATGAAAAAACTTATATTCGTTTTAATAATTATATCTGTAAGCCTAGCCCTCAGTTCCTGTGCAAAAACTTATTCCAAAATAACTGATTCAAAAACTACTAATTTAATAATTGAAAATTCAACTGCCACTGGCTCAACAATTGGCGATTCTACTCTTGAAGATTCGTCAGTAAAGGATTCAACAATAACTAAGTCAAAGATTTTGGATAAATCCAAAATAATGAACAATTCAATAATTATAAATTCGACAATCGAAAATTCGACAATTTCAAATTCCGAAATTATAAATCAAACCATAAAAAATCAGACAATTACTAATTCAAAAATACAAGGTCCAACTGAAGAAGAAAAAGCAGCAAAAGAAGAGTGATTTTAAACATTCACTTTTATTCCCTCTAATTTCTTTAGTCAAAATACTGTAAAACCACTCGATACCGTCCAACCGGATATCTACACCTCAGAACCACACGATGCGCTCGCCTTTTCAGAAGAATGAGGTTTTGAAGACATTAAATCATTATTTATCACCTCCGAGATTTTATTGCTGAGGCAAAACTTAAGTGAATTGTCCCTCGATTCACTATCCTCTACTTATTCCTCCATAATAAACCTCTATTTACTCTATACAAGGAAACAGTCCAAAACTAAATGGGAAATAGTTTCGGCAAGAGCATGATGCACCGTTTGAGTGACAACACAATAAGAGATTTGATTTTTTGGATGAATGAATGAGTCAGGAATAGTCTCTTCGAAAACAGCGACTTTTTGAGAATGAATTCATTACGGATGGTCGGGGTGGAGAGAAAGAAACACACACCCAAAAACGAAACCATCCCAACAAAAACTTTATTTCATATCAACGCATTAGACGCAT
>ENA-ORDI01000047-ORDI01000047.1-marine-metagenome-genome-assembly--contig:-NODE-47-length-75866-cov-4.833314_pt1 | contig 75866 bp, 73 predicted proteins | sample MGYA00248628_ERZ508525 | MGnify/ENA primary metagenome ERZ508525 (study PRJEB26195, sample SAMN05422138) | marine metagenome | isolation source: East of Porto Seguro, South Atlantic Ocean | place: Atlantic... | reverse complement strand
CAGCAGGCGCACACCAATGGCATGCTGTAAATCCTAAAGAAGAAGATCTTGCACCAGACGCAGAAGATGCTTCAATTCATGTGCCAACTATGATGACAACAGCAGATATGGCGATACGTGAAGATCCAATCTATAAAGAGATCGCAAAGCGTTTCCATGAGAACCCAGACGAGTTAGTAGATGCATTTGCTCGTGCGTGGTTTAAACTGCTACATCGTGATATGGGCCCTCGCACACGTTATATGGGTCCGGAAGTTCCTGAAGAAGAACTTATTTGGCAAGATCCTGTTCCAGCAGGCAACACTGACTATGATGTAGATGCTGTTAAGGCACGTATCGCAGAGAGTGGATTGACTGTTCAAGAGATGGTAGAAACTGCTTGGGCAAGTGCATCAACATTCCGTGGTTCTGATATGCGTGGCGGTGCAAATGGTGCTCGCATTCGTCTGGCTCCACAGAAAGATTGGGAAGCAAACAAACCAGAGCAACTTGCTCGTGTATTAGGTGTGCTTGAAGGTATTGCTGCAGACGCTAGTGCGTCAGTAGCAGATGTTATTGTGCTTGCTGGTAATGTTGGCCTTGAGCAAGCCTCCGGTACAAGTGTTCCATTTACTCCAGGTCGTGGAGATGCTACACAAGAACAAACTGATATAGAATCATTTGCCGTTCTTGAACCTATTACTGATGGTTTCCGCAACTATCAAAAGACAGAGTCTATAGTTAGCCCAGAAGAAATGATGCTTGACAAGGCTCAACTACTTGGACTTACAGCACCAGAAATGACAGTGCTTGTAGGTGGTATGCGAACCCTAGGTATCAGTGCCGATGGTCACGGTGTATTCACTGATACACCAGGCAAGTTAACCAACGACTTCTTTACCAATCTCCTTGACATGAAAGTAGAATGGAAGCCAACCGGTAGCAATTCCTATGAAGCAACTGATCGTTCTTCAGGTGAAACGGTAAGAACTGCTACACGAGTTGATCTTGTTTTTGGTTCTAACTCCCAGCTTCGAGCTATCTCTGAAGTCTACGGATGTGAAGATTCAAAAGAGAAGTTCTCGAAAGACTTTGTTGCTGCATGGAATAAGGTAATGAATCTTGACCTTTTTTGATCTCGAGACTTAAGAAGATCTAAAAATGGCGGAGCTGGTTCTAATTTTTAACCAGAAGCTCCAGGATTCATTATCGATCAAGGGTCAATCTTTTCTTTCCTTTAGCCATCGCAATTTGAAGATGAAAGAAAAAAGAAGGAGGTATAAAATAAAGTTCCTATTTAGAGGAAAATAAAATCATCGAGGAACTAATTGACATCATTAAGATAGAAGAAAAGGCGTATATACAAAAAACATCACCAATAATTTTAATTGGTGGTGTGGGCAGAATACTTTGGCTTCTTTCTACAGAATCTAATTCAAAGCAATTTAATCCTATTATTAAAGAACTTTCGATTTTTAATTTAGAGAAGACATGACTGGATGTTTAGAACACTATGATGTAATTGTTATTGGTTCAGGACCCGGGGGTTATGTTTCTGCTATACGTTGTTCTCAATTAGGCTTAAAAACATTATGTATTGAGAGATGTGGAGATAGTGATAAGCCAATACTTGGAGGCACTTGTCTTAACGTTGGATGTATACCGTCTAAAGCACTTTTAGATAGTAGTTATAAATTCTTTCAAGCTGAGAAAGAACTTAAGTTTCACGGGATACTTATGGAAAAACTTTCTGTTGACGTAATAGAGATGCAGAAAAGAAAGGAGAAAATTGTATTAGCTCTGACCAAAGGGGTGCAGGGTCTATTTAAATTAAACCATGTCGATTCAATACAAGGAGAAGCTTTGGTTGAAGGAGTTGGTAAAGTTTCAGTGATGAAACCTGATAATTCTAAGGTTGATTTAACAGCAGACTATATAATTATCGCCACTGGTTCTCGACCAATAGAGTTACCAAGTATTTCATTTGATCAAAAATCAGTTCTCACTTCAACAGAAGCATTAAACCTTCAAAAGGTTCCAGAAAGGTTAGCAGTAATAGGAGCAGGAGCAATCGGTTTAGAAATAGGAAGTATTTGGTCTCGATTAGGTTCAGAGGTTGAAATTCTAGAAACTTTAAAAGATTTTTTACCTTCTGCAGATAAGCAAATATCTTCAGAGGCTTTAAAAATATTAACTAAACAAGGAATTACCATCAAATTGGCTGTAAATGTCCAAAGTGCTGAAATAACAAATGATGAGGTAACCGTTAAGTATGTTGATGAATCGGGAGAGCAAGAATTAATCGTTGATAAATTAATTGTAGCAGTGGGCAGAACACCGGCTATCCAAAATGTGCTAGGACAAAACTCTGGTGTTGAAATAGATGATAAAGGTTTTATTAAAGTTAATTCATCTTGTGAAACGAGCAAGGTAAATATTTACGCAATTGGAGATACGGTTTATGGACCTATGTTGGCTCACAAGGCGACAGAAGAAGGGATGATGGTAGCGGAAAATATTGCTGGAGAGTCTATTGAGATAGATTATGAAAGAATTCCTGCCGTCATTTACACACACCCAGAAATTGCTTGGGTAGGTTTGACCGAAGAGCAAGCTAATGATAATGGTCTAGAAATAAAGACTGGTTTTTTTCCTTTCTCCGCAAACGGAAGGGCATTAACATCAAGCGAAGGAATAGGATTTGTAAAAGTTATTGCTGATGCAAAGGATGATTCTATTCAAGGAATTCATGTTATCGGACCAGCTGCGGCAGATATTGTTCAACAAGGGGTGATAGCAATGAACCTTGAAAGTACCGCAGAAGATTTATCATTGACCATGTTTAGTCACCCAACTTTTTCAGAAGCTTTCCACGAAGCAGCTTTATTTATTAGGGGGAAAGCAATTCAAATCAGTAACAGAAAGAGATAAATTTACAAAAAAACTAATAATGTGATTAACAATTCTGATCAAGATCCCCTAGAAACCAAAGAGTGGCTTGAGGCTTTAGAGTCTACTATTGAAACTTCTGGAAAGGAAAGAGCGGGTTATCTATTATCCAGATTAGCTCAACAATTTTCTATTAAGGGAGGTAATCCTTCCTTTAACCTAACCACCCCCTTTAAAAATACTATTGATTATTTAGAAGAACCTAAACTGCCTGGAGATCTTTTTATAGAGAGAAATATTCGCTCTTATACAAGATGGAATGCCTTAGCTATGGTAATGAGAGCAAACCTAAAGGAGGGTGAACTAGGAGGTCATATATCAACTTTTATGTCTAGTGCAATGCTTTACGATGTTGGCTTTAATCATTTTTTTCATGCTCCATCAAAAGATCATCCTGGAGATCTTGTTTACTTTCAAGGTCACTCTTCACCAGGCATTTATGCACGCTCATTTTTAGAAGGTCGCCTTTCAGCTGATCAATTGGATAAATTTAGAATGGAAAGTGATGGGACTGGTCTTTCCTCTTATCCGCACCCATGGCTTATGCCAGATTATTGGCAATTCCCGACAGTGTCTATGGGATTAGGACCAATTACTGGCATTTATCAGGCATACATTCAAAAATATCTTCAATCAAGAAAGGTTATTAAAAAAAGTAACCAAAAAATATGGGTATTTGCCGGAGATGGGGAAATGGATGAACCCGAGTCATTGGGAGCAATATCAATGGCAGGCAGAGAAAAACTAGATAATTTAATAATGGTTATCAATTGCAACCTTCAGCGTCTAGATGGTCCGGTTAGAGGTAACAGTAAAATCATCCAAGAGCTGGAAGGGGTGTTTAGGGGAGCTGGTTGGAATGTAGTAAAGGTTATTTGGGGTAGACACTGGGACCCTATTTTGGCTAAAGATAAGAGTGGAAAGTTACAAAAATTAATGAATGAAGTGGTAGATGGAGAGATGCAAAATTTTAAAGCTAAAGGAGGTGCATATACTAGAAAACACTTCTTTGCTAAAGATCCCGAGGTACTTAAATTAGTAGAAGAGTTAAGCGATGATGAAATTTATAAATTAAATCGAGGAGGCCATGACCCTTATAAAGTTCACGCAGCTTACGATAAGGCAATCAAGACTAAAGAGCAACCAACAGTAATTTTAGCTCTTACTGTCAAGGGTTATGGTACAGGATCCATGGAGGCTGACAATACAACACACCAAGTTAAAAATTTAAGCCTAGACAATCTGAAGCAATTTAGAGATAGATTTAATTTACCGGTTTCTGATAAGGATTTACCCAATACCCCTTATGTGTCCTTCCCTGAAGGAAGTCCTGAGTTAGAGTACTTAAAAAAACAAAGAGCAAAGCTCGGAGGTTTCTTACCACAACGTAACCAAGATTTTAGAGCTATCAAAAAAATTTCTATAGAAAATTTTAAAGATGCTTTTGAGGGGACAAGAACTCGTCAAGTATCAACAACCATGGCTGTTGTAAGAATAATTACAAAACTTACTAAAGATTCTTTGCTAGCAAAAAGGGTGGTTCCTATAGTACCAGATGAGGCCAGAACTTTTGGTATGGAAGGTTTATTCAGACAGCTGGGTATTTATTCTTCACAAGGTCAGCTATACGAACCTGAAGATGCGGACCAAGTTATGTATTACCGAGAATCGAAAGAAGGTGTGATATTAGAAGAAGGTGTCACTGAAGCAGGGGCTTTTTCAGCCTGGTTAGCTCTTGCTACTGCTTACAGCAATTACGGAAAGTTGATGATACCTTTTTATCTCTTTTATTCCATGTTTGGTTTTCAAAGAATTATGGATTTAATTTGGGCAGCAGGTGATTCTCAAGCAAGAGGTTTTCTAATAGGTGCAACTTCAGGAAAAACTACTTTAAACGGAGAAGGACTCCAACATCAAGATGGTCACAGCCACCTTTTAGCTGCAACAATACCAAATTGCAAATCTTACGACCCTACTTATGCCTATGAACTAGCCATAATAATCGAGCATGGCATGAAGGTTATGTTCCAAAAAAAAGAAAAATGTTTTTTTTATATAACAACGATGAATGAGAATTACCCTCACCCAAAAATGCCATCAGGTGTAAAAAAAGGAATCATTAAAGGCATGTATCAACTTAAACAACAAAGACCTTCCAAGAGCCAAAAAGGTCTAGAAGTAGATTTACTAGGTAGTGGTGCAATTTTAAGAGAAGTAGAAGAAGCTGCATTGATTTTATCAGAGGAATATGGAGTAAAAGCAACCGTTTGGAGTGTAACAAGTTTTAATGAGCTGAAAAGAGAAGGCTCGGAAGTGGAAAGATGGAATAGGTTAAATCCCGAAAGAAAAGAAAAAGTTCCGTATGTATCATCCTTACTGTCTAAATCTTCTAATCCGGTTATAGCAGCCACAGACTACGTTAAATCTTACCCTGAACAAATAAGACCTTTCATAGATCAGCCTTATACGTGCTTGGGAACAGATGGTTTTGGGCGTAGTGATACCAGAGAAAATCTGCGTTCTTTTTTTGAGGTAGATAAATATCATATTGCTTACGCAGCACTTTATGCACTTTATAAAGATTCAAGGATAGAAAAAAAACAAGTTATAAAAGCTCTAAATAAATTTGATATTGACCAACAATCAAAAAATCCATCTACACGGTAAGTATCATTCATGAAAAAAGTTATTCAAACTTTACCGGATCTTGGAAAAATAGAAGAAGCAGAAGTAATAGAGATTTGTGTAACTCCTGGAGACTCAGTAGTACCTGAGCAAACTTTGATAGTTATAGAAACAGAAAAGGTTGTCGTTGATTTACCAGCAGAATACTCCGGCAGAATTACGTCCGTTTTAGTTAAGTTGGGCGATCTAATTGCTGAGGGAGATGCAATAGTTGAAATGGAGGTAGACGAAAAGTCTACTTCTTTGGAACAGAAAGAACTTGATTCATCTGAGACAATCAATCAAGTTGAAAAGCTAAAAGAAAAGTCACTTCCTCAAACCTCACTTATTACTCCAAAGAAAGAAAAGTCTATGACGAGTTCTCAAGATTATAGCAATACTCATGCCGGACCCTCAGTCAGGAAAATGGCTCGAGAATTTGGTCTAAACCTTGAAGATATCAATGGATCAGGTAAAAAGGGAAGGATCTTAGTAGACGACCTTAAAGAATATGTTAGAGCTTTTTTCTTAGGAAAGGTAGAGAGGGCACCAAAACCGATTGAGTATGATTTAAAAAAATTTGGAAACACAGAAACTACCTCTTTAGAAAAGGGCAGGGTAAAAGCTGCTTTTCGTCTTACAAAAAACTGGCAGCAGATTCCCCACGTTACAAATTTTGAAGAAATTGATATTACTGACCTTGAAATTATTTGGAAGAAAGAGAGAAAAAGATTGTCGGATAAGACAAAACTCTCAATCTTGCCGTATCTAATTCAAGCTAGTGTTGCATGTCTTAAAGAACTGCCCAAATTTAATTCGAGCCTGTCTTCTGATGGCAAAAATTTAATCCATCGTCAATATTACAATATTGGTATTGCTGTAGATACTCCCAAAGGTCTTGTTGTTCCTGTAGTTAAAGATGTAGACAAAAAGTCTATAGAGCAGTTGTCTGAGGAATTAAATAGGTTAGTGGAGAGCGCAAGAGGGGGCAGACTACCTTTTTCAAATTTGGATGGAGCTACTTTTACAATTTCAAGTTTAGGGCTTTTGGGAGGAACAGGATTTACTCCAATTATTGACCAACCACAAGTAGCTATTTTGGGAGTTTCTAGGATTTTAGATAGGCCAATTAAAGGAAAAAAAGCTCTAAGTTGGAAAAGATTTTTACCAGTGTCTTTATCTTATGACCACAGGGTAGTAAATGGCGCAGATGCAGGTTTATTTTTATCCATTTTTTCAACAGCTATAAATGAGAACTTTCCTAGCTGATTGAATATGAACGGACTTCTATTTTAACCTTTAAGAAAGTAGAGGTGCTTCATACATATGGGTAGAGGTGGTAGGTGGTCCTGCATGCCCTAAAGCAAGAAAAGGAGAGTGAGAACTCTATGGGAAAGTATTTTTAACTAAATGCTCGCCATATGCTCGCCAAAGAGAAAGGCTACCAAACCTCGAAGGCTTGAAAACCTTTAAAAACTTGGTACCCCCTGTAGGGTTCGAACCTACGACCAAAAGATTAAGATTAATATAAGAATTTCAATTTCAACTTAATATTGGGCTTCTGGAAGTTCTACTATCAGGCCATCAAGCTCTTCCGAGACTTCAATTTGACAGGCAAGCCTTGAAGTAGGTTTCAAGTTTTCAGAAAACTCAAGCATAGAACTTTCCATCTCTCTTCTTTCACCTACTTTAGATATCCATTCAGGATTAATAAACACATGGCAAGTAGCACAAGCACAATTACCACCGCAATCGGCATCTATACCGGGAACATTATTTGATACAGCTGCTTCCATGAGACTTTCACCTGCGTAAGCGTTTACTTCATGGCTGTTGCCATCATGCTCAATAAATACGACTTTGACCATAGAGTTATTTTAGAGTTCTTATTTTTTGTGCACTACGACAGGTACCTTGCTGTATCCCATAACAAAATTAGACAGAACGCGTTCTGGTTCCCCAGTCAACTCAATGCGATCAAACCGTTTAAGAATTTCTTCCCAAAGAATGCGCAATTGCATTTCTCCAACCCGGTTACCCATACACCTGTGGATTCCAAAACCAAAAGAGAGGTGATGTCTTGCCTTGTTGCGATCAATAATAAATGCATCTGGATTCTCAATTACTTCCTCATCTCGGTTGCCAGAAACATACCACATAACTACTTTATCTCCCTTGTGTATTGTATGTCCCTTAAACTCGACGTCTTCTAGAGCTGTGCGTCGCATATGCCCGAGTGGGGTTTGGTAACGAATGATTTCAGAGACCATGTTAGGAATTAAAGAAGGGTCGGATTTTAGTTTGTCATATTCCTTTGGATTGCGATTAAGTTCTACTACACCTGCAGAAATTGAATTTCTAGTAGTATCATTTCCTCCAACAATTAGAAGAATTAGATTACCCAAGAATTCCATTGGATCATTAATCATATCTTTAGTTTCTTCTCCATGTGCGAATAATGATATGAAGTCAAACTTCCTAGGTTCGGCAGCACGTTCGTGCCAAAGCTTACTAAAATAGGCAAGGCATTCTTCTAAAACTCGTTGCCTTTCATTCATGTCTACTTCTATTCCGACAGTTTCAGAAGTTGTGGCAACATCAGACCAGTAAGGTAAGAGGTGCCGATCCTCGAAAGGAATGTCGAATAACGTAGCTAGCATTTGAGTAGTAATTTCCTTAGAAACCAGTTCTACCCAGTTAAATTCTTCATTGACAGGAAGACTGTCAAGAATGTAACCAACTCTTTGTCTTATAAGTACTTCGAGTTCAGATAGTTGTGTAGGTGCTACTGCTGGTTGAACTGTTTTGCGTTGCACACCATGTTTTGGTTCATCCATTGCTATGAACATGGGTGTAACTAATTCAGGCTGAGCATCTCCAATAACTATATTTGTATCAGAAGAAAAGCGTTTGTGATCACTGTCTATGGCTACAATATCGTTAAACTTTGTAATCGACCAAAAAGGTCCAAATTGGCTTTCTTGACAAAAGTGAACAGGAGATTCTTGCCTTAGTCGTCGAAAATATTCTCCGTGCTGGTTGCTCTGAAAAATTTCAGCTTTAGAGACGTCTAATGTCTCTAAAGGTAAACTCCAAGGATCAGGAATTACATTTTTTTCTTCAACATCGGTTTTTTCTTTCATTTAACTATCCTATTTTGGCTTACGGTCTCTAACTCTAATTTTAAGATATAGACTTATAATGTCCTAATCCTGTCCATCCTCCTGCTGATGTAGAGAAAGGCTTCAAAACTTGGAAGGCTTGAAAACCTTTAAAAGACTGGTGCCCCCTGTAGGGCTCGAACCTACGACCAAAAGATTAAGAGTCTTCTGCTCTACCAACTGAGCTAAGGAGGCACAGTAGAGAATTAGTTAACAACTATTGGAAGACAATGTCCCTTTTTTATTGCCTCTTTATTCATAATTCAAATCAAGCGACACTGACATTTAAGATTTTTCTTCTTCTTCCAGCCTCTTTCTTACTGCCTTTCTTGTATCCCACGCATATTTACAGAAACCATTACAGAATACGTTATTCTTGTCTACGGTACGATATTTAGCATACTCTTCAGCAATAGGTTTATGACATTCTGAACATCTATCTCTCATTTGTAATGTGCGTTCAATCCTCTAATCAAAAATCTCCTCATGGATTTTAAAATATAACTTCCTTCTCAGTCTAACTTGCTTCTGTCTGCCATGATAGCCATTCCACGTGTCTGTATCACCAATACCTTCTTCCTGCTTTAGCTGTTTGTCATCTGCTAGTTTGGTTAGTTTTTTTACTCTCATTTATTAGGATTTAAACTAAATCTTGGTTAAGTGAATCAGATGTTGCCTTCTGAATTTCTTGTGTTCTGACGTTGTAATTTGTATGGTCTATGCCTGCAAATAAGGTCGCGCCAGACTGCAAATCCTTGACCATAAGATTGCTGAGCTCAAAACGCAGGAAATGAACCGCTGAAGTTTTTTCCCCAGTTCCTTTTTCTAAATCCTCATCGGCAATGGCGAAGATGCGAACATTTTCCCCTACCTGTAGCCAAACCTTGTGTTCTATGCCGGTAAGTTGACCCAATTTCTCTTTTCTTATCACTTCATCAGGAAATTCAATCAACATGGTGGCTTTCAAGTTACTTCCATCTGGGATAAGAGGATTGTAGGTAGCTAACTCTTTTTCGATTCCATTTTGTTCAAATATTTTTTCTATTCTTAACATCTCTTGAACTTGATATTTTATGGTGTCTGAATTTTCGAAGAGCAAGGTTACATTACTTCCAATCTGAACCTTTCTATCCTTTTTCAAAGTCAAAACCTGATCTCTGAACTGCTCTCTGTTTGAGTTGTATTCTTCAAGGCTTGATAAATCACTCTTTTTTAATTTATTCATAATGTGTAAGCTTTTTTTAATAAGGATATAGGATGAGCAGTAGCGCTGCTCTTAAAAAAGAAAATTAAAGAATAGATGCAGCAGAAACTTAGAGGTATTTTGCTGACAATACTATGTACCCAACCATGGTTACAAGTGAAGTGATATAAAGTGCTGCTTCGATCATGGAAGATACTTTACTATATAAACAACCCTTAAAACTCTGATGAAATTGAGTATGAGTATGAGAGTGATTCTCAATCAGATTCTTTTTTTCAAAAAATATGGGAAAATGCCCTTGTAAGGAGCTAATAAATGAAAAAAGCTTTGTATCCTGGCACTTTCGATCCAATAACCTTGGGTCATATAGATATCATAAGTCGCGCTGTACACTTGTTTGACGAGGTGACCATAGCTATTGCTACCAGCGAAACTAAGACCCCGCTGTTTCCTCTTGAAGAAAGAATTAGGCAAATTGAATTAATTTTTCAAGGCAATAAGAATATTAGGACAATTGGTTTTACGGGCTTGGTCGTGGACCTAGCAAAAAAAGAAGGAGTAAATATTCTTCTCAGGGGCTTACGGGCAGTATCCGATTTTGAGTATGAGTTTCAGCTTGCCAACATGAATCGGGCAATGTCCCCTGATCTTGAAAGTGTTTTTTTAACACCCAAAGCTAAGTTCTCCTTTCTGTCTTCTACCCTCGTCAGAGAAATAGCTTCAATGGGTGGAAAATTATCGTCTTTTGTAGACCCCATCGTTGAAGAGGCACTAAGAAAACGTTTTCAAGATTAGTCTTTAAGATTGACATTGCGGGCAGTAAACACTGCTTCGTTGGGACAACCGTATTTGTTTTAATTCAGTCGAACAAGATTTACAACCTTGGCCTGCTCTGCCGTAAACCTTTAGCTGATTCTTGAAATATCCAGGTTTGTTATTACTCCCTACAAAATCTCTCAAAGTAGTCCCCCCTTGATCAATGGAACTTTGAAGAATCTCTTTAATACTTGATGCAAGAAGTTCAAATTGTCTTCGACTAATGTTTCTGGTTCTTTTCTGAGGTCTTATACCTGAAAGAAAGAGAGCTTCTGAAGCATAAATATTACCCACACCGGCGATGATATTTGCGTTCATGATAAAGTTTTTAACTGGCGTTTTTCTTTTTCTTGATAATTGAAATAAGTAATCACCAGAGAAAGAATTTCCTAAGGGTTCTGGACCAAGGTTTTTAATGAGAGGGTGTTTATCTGGGTCTTGAGTCCAAAGGATGGAGCCAAATTTTCTAGGGTCAGTAAATCTTAGGTAAGTGCCGTTCTTAAATTCGACGTCAACATGATCATGCTTTTCCGGTTCAACAAAATAAGGAAATATTCTTAAACTACCCGACATTCCCAAATGGATTAGTAGAGAGCCCCGTTTACTTTTTAAGATTAAATATTTTGCTCTACGTTTTATGGATGAAAAAAAATTTCCCGTTAAACCTTGCTTGATTTCCCTTACTGGAATGGGCCATCTTAATTTTTTTTCCCTGACCCAAAAATTATTTATGGGTAGATTTAATATGTGTGGCTCTATTCCTCTTAAAGTCGTCTCTACTTCAGGAAGCTCTGGCACTTTTATTTCATTTGTGAACTTACACTAAAAAGATCTTCAGGATTCAATGAGCCGACAGATAATTTAAGCCTTAAAACTGAGATTATGTAATCATATCGGGATTGTGCATAATCTCTTTCAGCTGCATAGAGGCCCCTTTCAGCTTGCAAAAGATCGACGACATTTCTGTTTCCCACTTCAAATCCAACTTGGGTAGCTTCAAGAGCTGATTTTGAAGAAGTTAATGCTTGTCTTCTCGCTACGACATTTGCTGATTGAGTTTGAACGTTAAAATGACTGGATCGGACTTCTCTAATGACGGATCTTTCTGTAAATAAAGATTGTTCCTTACTTGCATCATATTGTGCGTAAGCTTGTCTTCGAGCAGAACTGATTGAACCACCTGCGAAAAGAGGCATACTTATTTGAATGGCGTATTGGCGATTTTCTGACTCCAGGTCGTATAAAGGATTCTGGATAAAACCCCCAAATTTACCTTGCCTGCTAGTACTTTTGGTTACTCTTCCAACAATATCTACTTTGGGTAAATGAGCGGAACCACTCGCCCTTGCACTATTCTTAGCAGCCGTAGTGTTTAAATAAGCTGCTTTTAGCTGGAAATTATTGGCTAAGCCTAATTTTACCCAAGAAGTTCTATCAATTGGGTCAGGAGGAGGGGTTGGATAATCTTCAATGAGTGGAGATAAAAGAGGCAATGTACCACCTATGATGGCAGACAAGGCTTCTTTAACAGAATCAAGTTGGGCTTCTCTGGATATCCTTCCTACTACACTTAAGTCATAAGCAGCTTGAGTATCATGCACTTCTGTAATAGAAGCTAAACCAACATCAAATCTCTTTTTTGCTTGGTCTCTTTGTCGACCGATAGCTTCGACTTCAGCCTTGACAGCGCTTAAACTGTCCTTTGCATTTAACACGTTGAAATAACTTGTCGCTACTCTGATCATTGTTTCTTGTTGTTGAAAAGCAAATTCTGCAGCTGCACTTTCTGATAAAGCCTTGCCCTGTCTAAACTGGAACCATCTGTCCAAGCGAAAAACCGGTTGTTGTAATGTTCCTGTGTAGTTGTTCGAGTTATATTCGTCTAATAAGGTCTCTTCTAGTCTGTACTCATTCCAAGATGTAGAACCCGAGATAGTAAGTGAAGGCATTAATCCTGCTCTTCCTTGTACTTTGTATTCTTTACCAGCTCTAAAAGATGCTTCAGCTGCTTTAAATGTTGGGTCATTTATTAAAGCAAGTTGATATATGTCCTTAAGATCTTCAGCTCCAATCTGATTTCCTGATAAGGCAACGAAACCTAAAACCACAATAATTTTATTAAACTTCACATTTATCATTTTTATCTCCATTACCAGAGGTGTATTAGTCAAGTATAACACCTATCACTTTATTCACCCAAATTTTTTAAAGACAATGTGGAAAACATAACGCATTTGCTCTCTTCGTGGATATAATAAGAGATATAAAAACAGTTTCTATGACAGAGAAATCTTCTAAATCACAGCAAGGAATTCCTTCTTTCAACAATCCTGAAATCTCTAAACAATTTGCTTCCTCTAGAAAGATATATGTAACTGGTTCTAGATCAGATTTAAAAGTTCCCAAGAGGTAAGAGAATATGCTAAACATGATAGCGAGAATATAGATGCAATGACTATAGAAGAAATAGAAACAGGTTTTAAAGAAAAATCTAAAGAGTTTAAAGAACAGGGCTCAAAGATTTATAAAGAAGTTTAATTTTTTTTAGGAGAAGATATGACTATACAAGTAGGAGATAAATTACCTCAAATAACAGTAAGCACAATGACCGAAGAAGGACCGAAGCCGGTTTCCATGGAAGAACTATGTGCAGGAAAGAAGGTGGTGCTCTTTGCCGTTCCCGGAGCTTTTACACCAACCTGTAGTGTTCAACATTTACCTGGATTTGTGACCAATGCTGGAAATTTAAAAGAGAAAGGGGTGGATGTAGTGGCTTGCATCTCGGTGAACGATCCCTTCGTTATGGGTGCTTGGGGAAAAGATAGAAGTGCAGGCGAAGAAGTCTTGATGCTAGCAGATGGGAACGCTGAATTTACCTCAGCAGTAGGTTTAGAAATGGATGGTTCTGGTTTCGGATTAGGCAAAAGATCACAACGTTACGCAATGATTATTGACGACGGAGTAGTATCTACTTTAAACGTAGAGAGTGGCCCTTCTGTAGATGTCAGTTCAGCCGAAGCAATTCTTGCAGCTTTATAAAGATTTATGCCTAAGCCTATCTACGATATCGGTCAAATCTGTGAATTAGATCGATGGGAGGCTTTCCAGAATGGTCAACCCCATGATATTTTTACTAGATTAAGGAAGGAAGCGCCCGTCTACTGGCACGAAGAATATATGCCCTTTGAGAATGGGTTTTGGGCTTTAACTAAACACGAAGACATAGTAAGAGTTTCAAAAGATCCAAAGACTTTCTCCTCAGCTGCACCAGGAATTCTTATGTCGTACGGAGATCCCGAGAAGGGAGATCCAGTAGCCACAGCGGCATTAGTAGGCAATATGATTGCCATGGATCCACCTCAACATCAAGTGTACAGAAAAATGGTTTCACCAAGATTTAGCCCTAAATCAATCAGAGACTTTGAAGAAGGTCTTAGAAATAGAGTTAGGGAAATTCTTGATGGAGTTGCTGATAAAAAGGAGTTCGATTTTGTAACGGAGATAGCAGAAAAAATACCTTTGTGGGTATTATGCGAGATGATGGGAATTGAAGAGTCTCAAAGGCAAAAGGTTAGAGATATCGTAAATAATTTGACTGACGCTTCTTCACAGATGAGCAACCTTAACAGCGCCCAAACAGCTGCCTCCGAAGCAGATAGCCAATATTCTGAAAATGCTTTGCAAGTATGGGTAAGCTATATGGAACTCTTCAAAATGGGACGAGATATGATTGAAGAAAGACGAAAAAATCCAACAGATGACTTAATGAGTGTAGTTGCTAATTCAAAGGTTGAAGGCGACGGATTGCCTCCTGAATTATTAGACGGTTTTTTTCTTTTAATGGTTATAGCTGGGAATGAAACAACCAGAAATACCATAACAGGTGGATTAATAGCTTTAACTGAAAATCCAGCAGAAAAATTAAAACTAATTCAAGATCCTGATCTCATTCCAAACGCAACGGATGAAATGCTTCGTTGGGTAAGTTCAGTAGTTTACATGAGAAGAACTGCTACCCACGACACTGAAATAAGAGGTCAGCCAATAAAGAAAGGAGAGAAAGTTGTTATGTGGTATGGATCTGCAAACAGAGACGAAGAAGTTTTTGTAGATTCTCACCTTTTTAAAGTCGATAGAGAAGACGCAAAAAAACACATAGCTTTTGGAGCTGGTGAGCATCTTTGTTTAGGAAATAGACTTGGACAGCTACAAATAAGAATTCTCTATGAAGAGCTTTTAGACCGTTTCCCTAATATTGAAGCCATTTCAAAACCGACAAGAGTTCCTTCAAACTTTCTTAATGGAATTTCTCATCTAAAAGTAAGAATTTAATAAAGGGTTAATGTTAACCAAAGCAGACGATTACCCGATCCATCAACTTCCCGTACCCGTTTCAGAAGTAGGCAGTGAAAGAAACTTTTACGATAGGTATTTTTTCAATGGATATAACCAAGAAGGCGATGTCTTTTTTGCAGTCGCACTTTGTTTGTATCCTAACCTTAATGTTATGGATGGCTCTTTTGTTTTAGTTTACGAAGGCATTCAACATAACTATAGGTATTCAAGAGAACTAGATTTAGAAAGATTAAATACTAAGGTGGGAGCTTTAGAAGTTCAGGTAATAGAGCCGCTAGAGAAATTGAGGGTCCTGGTAGAAGATAAAGAGAGAAACTTCAAGGCAGACATAACTTTTAACTCTAGATTTGAAGTGATGCAGGAACCGAGACTCACAACAAGCTCAGGTCCAAGAATTATTATGGATAGCACTAGAATGACTCAACAAGGAAGGTGGGAAGGAAACATAAACTTCAAAGGTAAAGAAATAATAATTGCACCTGAAGTTTATTTAGGTACAAGAGATAGGTCCTGGGGAATTAGACCGGTAGGTTCTTCAGACAGCCAACCCATTGTTCCCATTAAAAACCCACAGTTTTACTGGCTTTGGTGTCCTGCTAATTTTGATAAATTCTCATGTCATGCCTACTTTGTAGACGACGCAGAAGGAAATTCAGTAAACAGTCACTCTGTTATTCAACGGAAAAGTTCACAGGTTCTTCGTAAACTTTCTAAGGAAATACAGTATGAACCTGGAACCAGAAGGGTTTCTTACGCTAAATTTAGTGCTGAAAAAGAAAATGGAAATAATGTTGAGATGGTTATTAAACCCAAATACAACATGTTTATGTGCGGCCTAGGATACATGCATCCTGAATGGGGACATGGACAATATAAAGGCAAAGATGAAAGTCATTATGATTATTATGACCTTGCTGAAGACCCACATGACCCTCCCTTCTTACATATCCAGGCGATCAGCAAAATAATGTTTATCGAAGGTGGTGTTGAAGTTGAAGGAGTAGGCGTATTGGAACAATTGATTATTGGAAAGCATAAACCCAGTAATTTTCAAGACATTCTAGATAGAGCAGAATGATCCATGATGGAGACTGCTAATAATACCTTAGGCGAAGAGTTTTCGGCTTTCTTATCAAAAAAACTGAATAAAAAGTTTAAATTGTTAAGTATTCAACGGATATTTGGTGGAGCATCTAGAGAGACCTACCGCGTAAAACTTCAAGATGAAGAGAAAAAATCTGAAAATTTTATCTATCGTAGATCTCAAAACAGCTCCTTAATAGAAACGGATCAAAAAACTGAATACCTTGCTTACTCTGACTTTCAAGAGACAGAAGTGCCGGTTCCCAAACTATTTGTCCTAGAGGAGTCTGCAAAACCTTTGGGAGCACCTTTTCTCGTGATGGAAGAATTGCCTGGAACAGTTGCTAGTCCCTTTGATAAAGAAGCTTATACTCCTAATCAAGCCGATTTAGGCAAAAAATTCTGGAAGATTCTGGGAAAGATAGCTTCTCATGATTTAACCAAATCAAAACTAAACGAAAACTCTGCTAAAAAAAATCTAAAAGATTGTTGGAGGCAAGAATTAGAGTACTGGGTATCCGTTATTCGTAAAGACTCTCTTGGGATAGAACCAATATTGGAAGCGGCAATAAGAGAGTTATTTCGATCAAAGCCCTTACCTGCTTCAAGACTCAGCATTGTGCATGGCGATTACAGAAATGGAAATTTCTTATTTGCAGGAAAAGATATAACTGGAATACTAGATTGGGAGATGGCTCATATTGGTGATCCTATAGAAGATTTGGGGTGGGCTTTATCCGAAATTTGGTGTTGGGAACAAAAAGAAACACCTGCTTATTTAGTGCCCAGAAAAGAGGCTTTAGAAATATGGACTCAAGAAAGCAAAATAGAAATAGATGAAAAGTCATTGTTTTGGTGGGAACTCTTTGCCTGTGTGAAAGGGCTAGCAATTTGGATATCGGCCGGACACGAATTCTCAAGTGGTAGCAATACCGATCCAGTCAATTTATTTTCTGCATGGTTACCAGGGGATATACATTCAGAAATTATCTTAAATAAGCTAGAAGCTAGTCTGTAAAGCTATGAAACCTGAAATAAATAAATCCTTAATAGTTTTAGCTCAGGAATTGATTCAAAGATTTTCTCCTATGATAGAAGATGAGTATGAGCAATCTAGGTTAAATTCTTGGGGCACCTTACTTTTACTAGCTTCAATGGACTTAGATAGGGCAGCTGAGCACCTAGTTGAACAAAATAAATTAATTAAGGCCTTCCTCAAAAAATACTTAGAAAAAATTCAAGATCAAGCTCTCAGTAGAGATATAGAAGTTCTTATAAACCATAAAAGGACTAATTATGATGTTTCTATTCTCGATGATCTGAATCAAAACCTTAGGGGAATCTTAGTGAAATCTCAGACTTATTTTGAAGAAGAGGGTAATTCCGAAGCATTAAGAGAATGTTGGGAAATATTAAGAATAATGCACAGCCATAGCAAAATGAGCCATTTACTTAAGCTTCTAAAGAGTTAAATTATTTAAATTTTGAAAAGTACTTAACCTGTAGTTTTAGTCATCAACAATCAACAAATATAAGATTATCCTTCTATAGAGCTTTGTAAAGTTCCTTAAGAGATTTTGAATAACCCCTTTTTAGTCCTCATATTCAGTAGATACTTCTGGTTCATAGCTCTTAAACTCAGAGACAATATCTTCACCTAATGTCCAAACAGAATAAATAAATAGAACCATTAATATTCCGTTTATTGAGAACCAAATGAATGCCTTTAGAGTCGTGTTAGCTCGTTCATGATTATGACTTTCTGCTATCTTTATTCTCATCTAAGTAAAGATTTGAGAAAAGAAGGTAACTTTCTGGGGTTAAAAAATCTTCTGGCTTATAGATGAGAAATCATAAATACAACAGAGACCAACATAGAAATAAAGGTAAATCCAATTGCTCTATTACCATCTCTTTTTGCCTTAGTATTTCTTTTAAAATCCTTAGGGCCTATTCGAGATTTCCATTTTTCTTGTAAAGAAAGCTTTTTCATATTTATGTTTGTTTGGTTTAATTATTAATAAAAGAGAATAAATTTATTGTATCACTAAAATCTATATATATACATAGATAAAGTGAATATTATGTAAAACCTATTATTATAAGGACTTTTCGTTGTCTGCTTATTAAAAAAGTAAGAAACTTTTAATTTATTAACAAATCAGCAATCGCTATCCCATTTTCTCCTCGAACAGAATAAAGCAGAAAAACTTTTCCATTTTCTTTGAAAATAGCTGGATCTCTAACTTGATTTACAGGAATATTAATAGCGCTCCTTGAAGAAGGTTGAAGTGGTAAATCCCCTCCTTCCCAATTTATTTCTGGTCGTAGTATTTCTCTAGGCTCAGAAGCCTCCCAGTTTTTAGGCTCTCCTTTCAGATCAATTGTCGATAATAGAATTCTTTCTGGAGTGTCACCTACTTTTGTGAAAAAAACGAGAAGAGTATCTAGATGAACCAAAAGGGCTGCATGCCTCATATTGTCATCAAATAATCTATGAACTATTTCAAAATTTTCTATGCCTCCTTTTTTTTCGTAGAAAATTCCTGGCATTGACAGGGCAAAGTCCTTTTCTTTATAAGTGAAGACTCTGAAATAGGGCCAACCTACAATTTTGTCTTCGGCTTTAAAGTGAATTCCATCCTTTGAAGTAGCTACTCTCGTTTGTTGAAGTCCAAATTTTTGGAGTCCATGGTAATACATTACTATTCGTTGCTTTTCTTCATCTACATGAACGTCCGGTGAAGCAATATGAGGTATGGTCATGTCATCGATACGAGTGGGAATCGCATGCTTTTGATCTGGATGAGGTTTATACCCTTTGAGAAGAAATTTACTAGGATCAACATCCGAAGGTATTTCTGGTATCTCTGTTAGGAACTTAGATTCCGAGAGTTGTAAAGATCCACCGTTATGTATTTTCCAGGGTCCTTCCAGATTTTCTGAATAGGCCAATCTAATGTGATTACCTTTATGGTCTGCAAAATAAAGATAGTATTTCCCCAAAGGCTCGTCTAACCATTCAGGGGCTCTAATTAACGAAGGACCTTGAACATTATCACCAACTTCTTGCGTGATACCGGGTGGGATAATCAGTCCATTATCCCATTTAACTGCCTTTACTTTCAATTCTTGTCCTTCTTTGCCGCACCCAGATATTAGTATCAATAAACAAAAAGTTAAAAATATTTTTTTCAATATATTTCTATAAGATTTACCAACTCGACTACCTGTATAATACGCGAAAACCTTGATGGTTAGAGAATATAACGCAGAATCTATTGAAGTCCTTTCGGGCTTAGATCCAGTTCGAAAAAGACCGGGCATGTACACAGAAACTGCTAGACCCAACCATCTAGCGCTAGAAGTTATAGATAACAGCGTAGACGAAGCTCTGGCTGGATACTCCTCAAAGATAGAAGTTGTACTTCACAAAGATGGTGCTTTGAGTGTTGAAGACAACGGCAGAGGAATGCCTGTGGACATACATCCTGAAGAGGGAATTCCTGGGGTAGAGTTAATTTTTTCCAGGTTACATGCTGGGGCCAAGTTTTCCCACACTGACTACAAATTTTCAGGAGGTCTTCATGGAGTGGGTGTTTCAGTAGTAAATGCACTTTCAAGTAAGCTTTCAGCTGAAATCAAACGTGGTGGGAAAAAATACTTAATAGAATTTAAGGACAGTGAAAAGTCAAAAGATCTAAAAGAAATAGACAAGGTGGGTAAAAAAAATACAGGCACTAAAGTCACATTTTTACCTAACCCACATTTTTTTGATTCAGTAAAAATTTCTATTACTCAGCTTATGTCTGCTTTAAAAGCGAAAGCAGTTTTATGTCCGGGTTTAACTATTAGTTTCTTTGATGAAGTTTCTGGAACAAAGGAAACTTGGTGTTTCTTAGATGGATTAGCAGCTTATCTTACTAGCAGTAATGAAGGGGCTGATCTAATCCCGAAGGAGCCATTTGAAGGTGAACACATGACAGAAGAGGGCGGAATGACCTGGGCTCTTCAATGGGTCCAGGGAATTGAAAATCCTATATCCGAGAGTTATGTTAACTTAATCCCAACCTCACAAGGCGGTACTCATGTAAATGGATTACGCTCAGGTTTAACCGATGCACTAAAGGAATTCTGCGATTTTCGTAACCTTATTCCCCGGGGGATAAAACTAACCTCTGATGACGTGTGGATGAATTGTAGTTCTATTCTTTCCGCTAAATTGAAAGATCCACAGTTTACAGGTCAAACCAAAGAGAGGCTTTCTTCGAAACAAGTAACAGTATTTATTTCTGCCATCATAAAAGATGCCTTTAGTCTTTGGCTCAATCATCATACAAGCGAAGGAGAAGAAATAGCTCTTGTATCAATTGGAAATGCTCAAAAAAGACAGCAAGCTAGCAAAAAGGTTAAGAGAAAAAAGATAACTTCCGGTCCTGTTTTGCCAGGAAAGCTAACTGACTGTACCACTGATGATTTTGAAGAAGGAGAATTGTTCTTAGTGGAAGGAGATTCTGCTGGGGGTTCTGCTAAGCAAGCCAGAGATAGAACTTTTCAAGCTGTAATGCCTCTAGGAGGTAAGATTCTTAATACCTGGGAACTAGAGACTGGAGAAATCCTTAATTCTCAAGAAGTACATAACATTTCTGTAGCCTTAGGTGTAGAACCTGGAACAAGTAATTTAGAGAAACTAAGGTATGGAAAGGTCTGTATTTTGGCAGATGCTGACCCAGATGGGTATCACATAGCCGCTTTACTGTGCGCCTTATTTCTCAAACACTTTAGACCTCTAGTTGAGAGTGGAAGAGTTTATGTGGCTATGCCACCTCTTTATCGCATAGATCAGGGCAAAGAAGTTTATTACGCATTGGATGAGAAAGAGAAAGACAAGTTAATAAAAAAATTAAACAGTTCAAACAAAAAAACAAAAATTGGCATACAACGTTTTAAGGGGTTAGCTGAAATGAACGCCTCACAATTAAGGGAAACTACTATGATCCCAGGGGCAAGGCGCTTGGTGCAGTTAACTGTTAGGAAAGGAGATAAATCTTTAAAAACGATGGATATGCTGTTATCTAAGAAAGCTGCCCAAGAAAGAAAAGAATGGCTAGAAGAAAAAGGAGATCTAGCAAGTGGTTAAAGAGACAGAGAAACTAGCTTTAAGTAAATTTACAGAACAAGCTTATCTGGATTACTCCATGTATGTAATTCTAGACAGAGCTTTACCTAATATAGGAGATGGTTTGAAGCCAGTTCAGAGGAGAATTGTTTATGCGATGTCTGAATTAGGCTTAAATGCCTCAGCAAAATACAAGAAAAGTGTAAGAACCTCAGGCGATGTTGTAGGAAAATTTCATCCCCACGGTGATGCAGCGGTCTATGAAGCTATGGTATTGCTTTCCCAGTCTTTTAGTTTACGTTATCCACTTATAGATGGTCAGGGAAATTGGGGAACAGTCGATGATCCTAAATCCTTTGGTGCCCAGAGGTATACAGAATGTCGATTAGATCCATATGCACAGTCTCTTCTTCAAGAGCTGGGTCAAGGAACTGTAGATTGGCGAGGAAATTTTGATGGAACTCTATTAGAGCCTTCAATTTTGCCTGCAAGACTACCAAATGTTCTTCTGAATGGAGCAACCGGAATAGCAGTTGGAATGGCTACGGATATACCACCACATAATCTTCGTGAGACTGTTGAGGCATGTCAAAAGTTACTTAAAGAACCAAAAACCACAATTGAAAACTTATTTAAAATTTTACCTGGTCCTGATTACCCTACTGAAGCTGAGATAACCACACCCAAAGAAGAATTATTGGAGATATATAAAACAGGAAAAGGCTCCATCAGAATGAGAGCTACTTACGAGATACAAGAAGGAGAAATCGTAATCAATGCTTTGCCTTATCAAACTCCAAGTACAAAAGTTCTTGAGCAAGTAGCTGCCCAGATGGAAGCCAAGAAACTTCCTATGATTGTAGATCTAAGGGATGAAAGCGATGAAAAGAATCCAACTAGATTAATTCTCGTGCCTAAATCAAATCGTGTGGATAGAGAGGCAGTTATGAACCATCTTTTTGCAACTACTGATTTGCAGAAAAACTTTAGAGTAAATATGAACATGATTGGGTTGAATGGAAAACCACAAGTACTGGACATTAAATCTATATTAAAAGAATGGTTGAAGTTTAGAACCAGAACCGTTACCAGGAGACTCCAACATAGACTTGATTGGGTGATGGATCGTCTTCATATCTTAGAAGGTTTAATGATTGTTTACCTCAATATTGAAGAAGTCATAAAAATCATAAGAACTAAAGACGAACCTAAAAAAATTCTGCAAAAGAAATTTAGATTGAGCTCTGTTCAAGTAGATTGGATCTTGGAGATAAGATTAAGACAATTGGCTAAACTGGAAGAAGAAAAAATAAGGGTAGAACAAATTGACCTAGATTCAGAGAAAACAGAATTAGAAAAGATAATTAAATCCAAGGTTCGCCTTAAAACTCTGATAATAAAAGAACTGAGAGAAGATGCTGAAAAATATGGTGATTCAAGAAAGAGTCCTTTGGTAGAAAGAGGGGAAGCCTCCGCATTTGATGAAACAGAGCTGATTTCTTCTGATCCTGTGACTGTTATTCTTTCTCAGAGAGGCTGGGTTAGAGTAGCCAAAGGGCATGATGTTGATCCTGAAAGCATGAACTACAGAGAAGGGGATGGGTTTCTTTCCTCTGCAAAAGGAAGAAATAATTTGAATGCAATTTTCATAGCTTCTCATGGGAAAGCCTTTACTCTGCCTTGCCATAGTTTACCTTCTGCCCGAGGCCAAGGAGAGCCTTTAACCGGAAGGCTCAATGCAGAGTCAGGAGAAACATTCTCTGGAGTTGTCTCAGGTAAGGATGATAGTAATGTGGTGTTGGCTTCTGATGCAGGATACGGTTTTGTTTCCACAATAGGAGACCTACAAACTAAGAACAAGTCTGGAAAAGCTGCTTTAAAAGTGCCAGAGAGTGCGCAAGCGCTTTTTCCTCAACCAGTACTTACCCATGAAGACCAAATTGCCGCCATTAGCAGTGAAGGTAGGATGTTAGTTTTCCCTGTTAAAGAATTGCCTGAATTAGCCAGAGGCAAGGGAAATAAGATTATTAATATCCCTAAAAAAAGATATCAAGCTGGTGAAGAAAAGTTGACTGCGATCGCAGTGCTAGGGGAGGGAAGGGAGTTAAAATTATTCAGCGGGAAACGCCACTTTACAATCAAAGCCAAAGACCTTGAGAATTTTGAAGGCTCTAGAGGTCTACGTGGTACTTTTTTACCCAAAGGGTTTAGGAATGTTGATTCTGTTGAAGTGGTTACAAAACCCACAGCTGAAATCAATAAAGAAGAAGATTAGTTTTTAAGTATGAAAGAAAAATTTCCCTACCCAGGAAATCCAATCACAGTAACAACAGAAATGTGTGATAAGAACGGTCACATGAACGTAGCTGACTATGCCCGTATATTTGATGATGGTTCAACTGAACTTTATCAAGATATGGGGTTCACAGATAAATATTTCAAAGAAGGATTTTCCAATTTTACTCTAGAAATGAATATACAGTATTTGACGGAATTAATTGAAGGAGAGGTAGCTTTTCCATACTACAGAATCATTAACGTTAGCCCAAAGCTTATTCATTATGGTGGAATCTTGTTGAAAGAAGATGAAACGATCTCGGCAACCAACGAGCAAATGTTAGTTCATATCGACATGTCCATTAGAAAATCATCGAAGATGCCTGCCAGTATGCAAGAAAACTTACAGAGTATGTGCAGAGAACACAATCAGACTGGTGATATAGGTTTTGATCTGAGATTACAGATTAGATAACAGTCGATTAAATACTAGAAAGTTTTCTTTGAATTTCTTCATTAAGAAGAGGAACGACTTCTAAGGCCTCAAGGTTTTCTTTTAGTTGTTCGGTCTTAGAAGCTCCAAGAATTACCGTTGACACATTCGGATTTAACAAACACCAAGCTATGGCCATTTTTGAAAGACTGACTCCTAACTCTTCAGCAATTGGTACTAAACCTCTCACTTTTTCCATTCTGGCTTGCCCTCTTTCAGAATCAATCATATGGTTCTTTAACCACTCATAGCCTTTAAGAGTCGCTCGGGAACCTTCTGGGATACCATCTAGATATTTGCCAGTCAGAGCTCCTGAGGCCAAAGGTGACCAAATAGTGGATCCCATTTGAAATTTTCTAAAAATAGGATCATATTCAACTTCAAATCTTCTCCTATCAAGAAGGTTGTATTGGGGTTGCTCCATGGTTGGAGGAGTTAAGTGATTTTTTTCCGCAAATTTATAAGCTTCAGTTATCTCCTCAGCTGTCCATTCTGAAGTTCCCCAGTACAATACCTTCCCTTGCGTAATTAGATTATGCATTGCCCAAACAGTTTCTCCGATAGGGGTATCTGGATCTGCTCTATGACAAAAATACAGGTCCAAATAGTCAACTTGTAATCTTTTCATGGCTTGATGACAGGCTTCAGTTACATGTTTTTTACTTAATCCTAATTGGGTAGGTTTGGGGTTAGATGTTGAACTGAAAAAAACCTTAGACGAAACACAATAACTATCTCTTGGTTCATTAATACTTTTAAGAGCCTGGCCCATAACTTCTTCAGATTTTCCTCGGTCATACCCTTCTGCATTATCAAAAAAATTAATTCCTGAGTCGAAGCAAACCTTGAACATGTCTTCCGCTAATTTTGTATTTACCTGAGTATTAAAGGTTACCCAGGATCCGAAAGAAAGCTCAGAAACTTTCAATCCAGATTTGCCTAATGTTCTATATTCCATGGTTTCATTATAATAAAAAAAACTCAAACAGGATTAATTCAGAGGAACCCTTAAATATGAAAAAATTTTTAATTTACCTAATAGCTTCATTAGTCATTATTGCCATCGCTGCAATGGTTGGATTGAGGAACCCTTCCATTCAAGACAAAGTTATGATTTCTGTTCTTGAGGGCCTTATTCCCTCATCAAATTTACCTGAAGAAGATTCCTTGAGTGCAGTTATTTGTGGATCCAGGTCTCCAATACCCAGTCCAGGAAGGGCACAGACCTGTGTCATGGTTAGAGCGGGCGAAAATATTTATATTGTTGATATTGGAGATGGTAGTTCATCTAATCTAAGGAATTGGGGAATACCTTTCAATAAAATTAAATCTGTCCTTTTAACGCACCTTCATTCAGATCACATTTCTGATCTAGCTGATTTGCACCAAGCCTCTTGGATTATGCAGAGAAGGACAGCAAAACTAGATGTCTATGGACCTCAAGGCGTCGGACTTGTAACAAAAGGTTTTGAAGCAGCTTACGAACCAGATTATTTTTTTAGGAATACTCACCATGGGGATCAAATTGCTCCTTTGGATGTAGCAGGACTTAATCCTCATACCGTAGATTTAAATCAGCCCAAGATTATCGATGAGGATGGTCTAATAGTAACTGCATTTGAAGTAGTGCATGACCCTGTTAAGCCAGCTCTCGGTTATCGTTTTGACTATAAAGGCAGGAGTTTGGTCATTAGCGGCGATACTTCTTATAGCGAAAATTTAATTGAGAACTCCAGAGACGCAGATGTGCTCATTCATGAAGCGCAAGCTAATCATATGATCAATTTACTGAGAGATTTTAATTTACAAATGGGAGCTAATTTAAATGCAAAGCTTATGGAAGATATAACCACTTACCATACAACCCTTGTTGAAGCGGCAGAAATTGCAAACTTAGCAAATGTAAAACATCTTATCTTTTACCATTTGACGCCTGCTCCTAGAAACCGCATAACTGAAATTATATTCTTAAGAGGTGTAGACGAAGTTAGAGAAGAATGGACTCTTTCAAGAGATGGAACCATGGTAGTTTTACCGGTTGGATCGGGAGACATTAATATCTTGGAGCTTGAATAGGCTTAAAATTTTTTTAGCTTCCTTAGGTCTAATTGCTGATGATCCAAATAGAATTCAACGAAAAAGACCATGCGTTTCAGATCATTCTGACACCCAACAAATCTTTATCCTGGAAATTTAGTTTACTCTTCATCCTTGTGATCGCTGTTACTTGTGGGGTTATAGGGATAGGGTTTTATTTGTTAGGGGCTTCATTAATTTTACCTTTTGCTGGATTGGAGATCCTTTTAGTGGGAGCATGCGTTTTTTTTGTGGTCAAAAGAACCTACAAACAGGAAATAATAACTATGACCCCTGAAAAACTGACAATAGAAAAAGGCATAAATAGTCCTAAACATAAATGGGAATACTTTAGGATTTGGGCTTATGTGGTGGTAGAGAAACCCAAGCACCCATGGTATCCGGCTCACATTCTTATAACTTCTAAAGGCGAGAGAGTTCCTGTTGGAGATTTTCTGACAGAAAATGAAAAGTTCACTTTAGTTGAAAATTTAAGAACTATAATTGACTCTCTTAAAGCTTACTAATTTCTTTGATTAAATCTTCTTCCTACTAATGCAGAAGCTATATTTATTTTTTGGATATCTATTGTTCCACCAGCAATTCCCCATCCCCATGCGTCTCTGAATCTTCTCTCCATTTGGTACTCTTTATTGTATCCATAGCCTCCCATTAATTGGATGGCAGTACCAGTGACTTCTCTTGCCATTTCATTCGAAAAACACTTTCCTACACTTGATTCAAAAATACTGGGTAAGCCTTCAGCGGCATTTTGAGCCGCCCGATGTATCAATAAACGACTGGCTTCAACCTTCATTGCCATTTCAGCTAATTTCAGCTGAACAGCTTGGAAATCTATAATAGGTTTTCCAAATTGTTTTCTTTCTTGGACGTACTCCAGGACTTGATCCAAAGCTCCCGAAGCTTGACCTAGACTCATTGTTGCATTGCCACACCTTTCCAGATCAAAAGCTGCCATTAATTTTTTAAAACCCCCATCAGCATTAACAACAATATTTTCTTTAGGAACCTTAACGTTATCAAAAAATATATCAGCCGATGCAACACCGTTAAAACCCATGAGTTCCTCTTGTTTTCCAAAGCTCAAACCCTCGGTATCTTTTTCTACATAGACTGCTCCTATTCCTTTGGCTCCAGGTTCATCAGACATTCGACAATAAACAACATAACCTGCCGCATGCCCAGCTCCTGAACACCATCGCTTCATGCCGTTTATAACTATAAAGTCTTCTTTTTCTTCTGCTTTGGTAGTTAAGTCAGTAAGTGCAGACCCTGCATTAGGTTCAGACATAGAAACAGCGACAAATAAATTTCCTTTACAGACTTCAGGAATAACTCTTTGTTTTAGCTTCTCATTAGCAAAATGTTCTATTGCTTTGATGGGTCCAACGGTACTTTCAAATATAGGCCAAGCTACAGCTGAGGACACTTTAGCAAATTCTTCTAAGACTAAAAGGGCATCTAAATTTGTTAAACCCAAACCACCATATTCTTTCTTTATATTTATTCCTAAGAATCCCATTTCCGAATAACGTAAAAACCACTCTTCAGAAAGAGGTTCCTTTTTTTCTTCAAGAGTTTTTGCAACTGAAGACATTTCTTTCTGAGCAAATTCTCTAGCTACAGACTGAAGTTCTTTTTGTTCTGTTGATAATGAAAAATCCATGGTTTCTCCTTTATTTTTAAACTATTCTTTTTTCCTTAAATTCAGAAATTTCTTTTTCCGAATAACCCAACTCAGTGAGTATTTGATCTGTATGTTCTCCTAAGAGAGGAGCTCTAGTTCTTATTTCTCCAGGATTTTCAGACAACTCCACTGGCGAGGTAACTATAGGTGCTGCTTTATCTAGGTTAGGATAAGCAACTTCTTTGAAAAGATTGCTTGCGAGAATATGAGGTTCGTTAACAATTTCTTTTGCTTTCAAAACTTCTCCAACAGGGATTCTTTCTTTATTCAACTCCTCAATGGCTTCCTTACTGGTTCTTTCTAGACACCATTCAGCCATTCTTAGGCTTATGACCTCAGCATTGTTGCCTCGACTTATATCGTCCTTAAACTTTTCATCCTCTAACCATTGTGGTTCACCAATTAATTTAACCCACCTCTCAAATAAAGGTTGTCCAACTGTTTGTACTAGTATCCAACCATCTTTGGTTCTAAAAGTGTCTGCAGGCGCAGAAGTTTGTGCCCTGTTGTGAGTAGCTATACGGTTGATGTTCAACAATTCCTGTTCAATTACTAGACCGTTTGTCATGGTTAATGCAGTGGTTAGAAGTGAAGTTTGAACCCTCTGACCTTTTCCAGTTTTTTCTCTCTCCATTAGAGCCATAAGGGTTCCAAATGCTGCAAGCGAGGCGCTGCAAAAATCTACATAAGGAGCATAATTTTTTGAAGGCTGATCGGGGCTACCCGTCATATCCATCGAACCTGACATCGCTTGGGCCACGCCATCAAACCCTACTCTGTCAGAATAAGGCCCAGAAGTGCCAAAAGCAGTATTTGAAGTAAGAATTATTTTCGGATTAATCTTTGAAAGGGTATCAAAATCTAAACTCATAGCTTTCAGTGTGTTTTCAGGCAGATTAGCTATAACAACGTCAGCAGTTTCAGCAAGTTTGCTTGTTATCTCTTTTCCTTCAGGCTTCATGGGATTTAAAGTAAACCCCAGTTTGTTTCTGTTCATTTGAAGGAACATTGACCCCACTCCATCAGGAGAAATTGGAGTAGTAAATCTGTCTTCACTTCCCTTAACTCTTTCTACTCTGATAACTTCAGCTCCATAGTCCGCAAGTAAAGCTCCACAGAATGGACCAGCAATATATCTTCCAAAATCTAAGACTCTATATCCACTCAGTACGCCCTTAGGTTTAGACATTCTCCCTCCTGTGGTTATTAAAAAACTCCCAAATCACTTCATTGCCCCAATTAATCTCAGACCCATAGTTGTCTTTGCATTCATTTTGCTGAGGACTACTTAAACTTTGTTCTTCAGATCTACAAAATCCAACTCCAGGTTTTTGTCCGGGCCAAGCATGTCCTCCTCCTGGGACAAGACAATTTACAACTTCATGAGATTTACCTGTGCTGCAAGATCTTCTCGATGTACAGGAAAGATTATTCTTTTGAGCTGTTATAAGATTGGACAAAACAACTTCTTCTGAACATCCCATACTTTCTGCCCATTTATTTAGAGAAACTTCAGGTTTCTCATAAAACCATCCATCCCTTGAAACCTTACCATCAATTGGAGTTGTTGTATCTTCATCTCCAAAGACTTGAAGGTAAGATATTGGAATTTCTGGTACGCAACTCCTGTCTCTTGGAATAGATCCACTTATGGATGCTGTGGCAGCCAATAATTCGGAATGATGACAGGCAAATCTATGTGCCATCGCCCCTCCGTTGCTCATTCCTGAAATGTATCTTCTGGATTTATCAACTGCGTAATTTTCTGTTACTTCTTCAATGACTTGTCTAATAAATCCAATATCGTCATAACATCCAGTCCAGGCACAATGACTATATTCCTTGCACTCTTTAGGTCTAGGATATTCATCTCTGTCCTTGAGACAAATAGGTCGTTCGCTTTTTCTTAAAGGAGCGTTGCTCTCGAGATCATTCCAAGAGCTGACAAAGAAAGACGAGCCATTTTGCTTAGCCCAAAAATTTGCTCCTTGAGGATATACCGCTATGTAGTTTCGATATTCAGCATGCAAATTCATCCCCTTAGTAGTTTCTTTTTCAAAGCCTGTTGCAGTTCCAGTGTATCCATGAAGACCTACTACCATTGGGAGTTCTTTATTTTCTGGGTAGCTACTAGGTAAAAAAATCATATACTCTCTTTCAACTTCTTGCCAAAGTATGGTCACCTTGAAAAAGTTTTCATTTGTTTCTTTTTCAGAACTAGAAGCTAATGAAGTAAATAAAACAAAGAGAAATAAAATTTTTATTCTAAGATTCATGATCAAAGGTCTTTTTTGAAGATTATAATGAACTTCTATGCGTAAAACAGAAATACCTCCCAAGGGTTATAAAGTGTTCAATATTTCTCAACCTCACGTAAAAAGCTTAGGTCCAGGTTTCTATAAGAAAGAAGAAGGCAACCAGTTGGTGCTAGGGTTTTATGTAAAAAAAGAGAACTGTAATGGTTACGACTCTGCCCATGGAGGAATGTTAATGGCCTTAGCAGATTTTGCTTTGTGCACTTCGGCTATGCGAAGTTCAGACAGTCCGGTAACTACAGTCAGTTTTCATTCAGAATTTATTCAACCAGCCCCACTAGGTTCTTTGTTAGAAATCAGAGCTAGGTTAACAAAAAAAGGAAAATCTTTAGGATTTTCTGAGGGCGATATCAAGGTACGGAATGAGGTTATTTTAAATTTCGGAGGCGCAGTAAAGATACTTTAAGATTAATGGCTAAAGATTTAGACATCGTTGTTTATGGGGCAACAGGGTTTACAGGAAGGCTTTGTGTAAAGTACCTTTCTGAAAATGCTAAGGACCTTAAGTGGGCTATTGCAGGTAGAGACTTAATTAAACTTTCCCAGGTGGCAATTAGATTTTCGCCCACAACTGAAACTTTAGAAGCTGATGGAGATGACGAAAAGGCCTTGGATGCTATAACGAGTAGGACTAAAGTTGTAATTTCCACTGCCGGTCCTTTCCATAGATATGGTTCAAAGTTAGTAGCTTCATGCGTAAAAAACTCAACCCATTACGTGGATATAACCGGAGAAACTTTCTGGATAAAAGAAATGATTGATAAACATCATGCTGAAGCTGTATCGAAGGGGATAAGAATCATACCTTCTTGTGGTTACGACTCTCTACCATCTGATTTAGGAGTCTTCTTTTCTGCTAAGCAATTAGGAAAACCCATTAAAAGGGTGGAGTCATATCACACTGGTCGAGGTAGTGCATCTGGAGGAACTATAGAGACAGGATTCTCTATGGGAGATCTAAAATTAGGCAAAGAGATGCAGGATCCTTTTTTGTTAAACCCAATGGACTCAGTAACTTCTGAGCAGAGGAGTCTAAGCTCCGATAGGGTGAAGATAAGAAAAAACAAAATTATTAATGCTTGGACTGGTCGATTCATTATGGCAACTATGAATACAAGAGTAGTTAGAAGAAGCGCTGCTCTTTTAGAGTCCAGACAGGAGGCTTACGGTGTAGATTTTACTTATCAAGAGTACGCTTTTTACCAAAAATACCTAAATGCTGTTCTTGTTTCTTTAGCGACTCTCTTTTCTATGATTATTATCGGAACACCGATCCGAAAGCTTGTGCGAAGCTTCTTGCCTAAGCCTGGAGAAGGGCCTAGCGAAGAAACGATGGAAAAAGGATTTTTTGACTGTTTGTATACGATTGAAGCTGAAGATGGATCATTAAGTGTTTTTAGAATGCACGGAAAAGGAGACCCTGGATATAGAGTAACGTCTAAATTTGTATGTGAGAGTGCTATGACTCTTATACGCGATGAAGAAAATTTGCCAGGAGGAAAAGATTACGGAGGCCTTTTGACTCCAGCTTCGGGTCTTGGTCAACCCTTAATAGACAGATTATCTAAAAGTGGAATCTTCTTTGAGGGGCCCCTAGAGGAATTTTCTTAAGCTATTATTTTTTAGGAAATTTAAATTTTTTTAACTTCTTTTCTACAGGTTTATTCTTCAAGCTAGCAGTCACTGGTAGTCCATTTTTATATGGAGGATAGGCTTCTCCTTGGATGAGTGGGCTTAGATAATTTCTACACAATCCCGTGATACCAAAACCATCCTTGGTTATATAGCTTCTGGGCATTTTCTTTTCCTGGTTTGCAACTCTGCTTAACGCCACTTTGTCTATCATCCAAGAATAACTTTTTGTTTTTTGTCTCTTAATGGTAAGCATAACTGCGTTTTCTCCTGCAAGAGCTAGTTTAATCGCTGACTCTCCAACGGCATAAGCTTGCTTAAGATCTGTTTGTGAAGCTATATGTCTAGCTGACCTTTGGAGGTAGTCAGAGACGGCCCAATGGCATTTATAGCCCAAAGAAGAATTAATAATTGAAGCTATCTGCGGGGCTACACCACCTAGTTGTTTGTGCCCGAAAGCGTCTTTTGTGTCCGTGTCTGCCAGAAAGTTACCTTGTCTGTCCTGGATTCCTTCAGAGACTACAATTACGCAATAGCCTATACTTTTTACCGTCTTCCTTACTTTAACAATCATTCTTTTTTCATTAAAAGGAATTTCTGGGAAAAGAATTAAATGTGGTGGATCACCTTTTTCCACTGAAGCCAGCCCCCCTGCAGCAGCTATCCAACCAGCATGCCTACCCATTACTTCTAAAATAAATACCTTTGTAGAAGTCTCAGCCATGCTCGCAACATCTAAACCAGCCTCTTTGGTGGAGATAGCAATGTATTTTGCAACTGAACCAAACCCCGGACAGTTATCAGTAAAAGGAATGTCATTATCAATAGTTTTAGGTATTCCTATGCATTGAACTGGAATTCCCTTTTTATTTGCGTAGGTAGCAATTTTATCTGCTGTATCTTGGGAATCACCACCTCCGTTATATAAGAAATAGCCTATATTGTGTGCGATAAAGACATCCATGAGTCTTTGGTATTCGCTTTGGTCTTTTTTTGGATCTTGGAGTTTATATCTACAGGATCCAAATACACCTCCAGGTGTGTATTTAAGGTTCGATATTTCTTTTTTGCTTTCTGAATTAGTATCTATAAGTTCTTCTTTTAGGGCTCCAAGAATACCGTTTTTGGCTGCTAGAATTTTATCTATTTTGCTTGATTTTCTTCCCGCCTCAATTACACCGGCTGCAGTAGCATTAATTACTGCAGTTACTCCCCCAGATTGTGCATATAGAACATTACGACTCTTCATAGATGCGATGTTACTCAAAACTTGACTAAGAGGGAATTATAAGGACATGGGTATAATTAAAGAATGGATGCAAAAAGTTTACACATATTAGGTATTTGTGGAACTTTTATGGGTGGGTTAGCTCTTCTTGCTAGAGAGACAGGGTTTAAGGTTACGGGTAGTGATGAGAACGTTTACCCTCCAATGTCAAATCTTCTTAAAGAACAAAATATAGAAGTTAGTCAGGGGTATAAAAAGAAAGACTTACCTAGGGCAGACCTTTATTTAATAGGCAACGTTATCTCTAGAGGGAATGAAGCTGTTGAATACATTCTTGATACTAAACTACCTTATGCTTCAGGTCCCGAATGGATGTTGGAAAATATTTTAAAGAACAGAAGAGTTGTCGCCGTTTCTGGTACCCACGGCAAGACTTCAACTACTGCCATGATTACTTGGATGCTAGAAAGTGCGGGTCTAAAACCAGGGTTTTTAATTGCAGGGAAGCCGAAAGATTTTTCTATTTCAGCCAGATTAGGAAAAGACGAGTTTTTCGTTATAGAAGCAGATGAATATGACACGGCCTTTTTTGATAAAAGAGCTAAATTTGTTCATTACCGTCCCGAAGTTCTAGTGATTAATAATCTAGAATTTGATCATGCGGATATCTACTCAAATTTAGAAGAAATACAAAAACAATTCCATAATCTGATAAGAACCATGCCTTCTAAAGGTTGCTTGATATGTCCTGATGATAACAAGAATATAGAACAAGTCTTAGAGTTAGGAGTTTGGAGCGAAGTAAACAAATTCGGAGCTGATAAAAAAAGCTTAAATTATTATGAAGCAATAACAGATGACTACTCCTCTATTAGGTTTCATTTAGACAATGAATTCGAAGAAATAAGCTGGAATCTCACAGGCGAATATAACGTTAGTAATGCAATGGCAGCCTTACTAGTTCTTAATCATTTAAATTTTCCTCTATCCTCTTCTGCCAAAGCTTTAGAAACCTTTTCTGGTGTTTCAGGGAGACTAGATGTGCTCATCGACAGAAAAGATCTAAAACTCATTGACGATTTCGCTCATCACCCAACGGCAATTAGACAAACTTTAAAGGGTCTCAGGTCGCGTTATAAGGAGAATAGAATTATTGCTCTGATCGAAATAAGGTCAAATACTATGAAATCAGGACTGCATGATAAAAATCTTATAAAGGCAACAGAAGAAGCAGATCTAGTATTCTGGAAGGGGAGTAATAGGGACCAAATCAATAAATTAATAAAACAATCACCCTCATCTCATTATGTTATAGATTCAATAGGTTATTTTTCTGAAGAATTAAGAAAGTCGGTCAAAACTGATGATGTAATAATCATGATGTCAAACGGCAATTTTGGTGGTTTAGCTGGCCTTCTAAAATCTAAATTATAAAAATATGAAATTTTTATTCCTAGTCCTTTCTTTCTTTCTTTTTTTCTCTTGTTCTGAAAATCAAACCTCAGTTAGTGCAAAAGAAATTGCTCAAAATGTTTTAATCTTGGATTCACATATAGATGTCCCTTACAGATTGTGGAACCAGCATCTAGAAGGTCTTGAGATAGATGATATTTCAGGTTCAACTAAAGGAGATTTTGATTTTATTAGGGCTAAAAAAGGAGGATTGAATGTCCCTTTCTTTTCAATCTACTTGCCTGCAAGTACTCAAAGTGATGGGACATCTCATAAGATGGCAAATGAGCTTATAGACTTAGTGGAAGATATAGTTACCTTACATCCTGATAAGTTCTTTTTAATTAAATCAACTCAAGATATAAAAACTTTGCAGAAAAAGAGTGTTGTCGGCATTGCTCTTGGCATGGAAAATGGTGCTCCCATAGAAGGGGACCTTTCAAGAGTTCAGTATTACTTTGATAGAGGAATACGTTATATAACTCTCACTCATTCAAAAACAAATCATATTAGTGATTCTTCTTATGATGAAAACATTCAGTGGCACGGACTCAGCGAATTTGGAAAGAATCTGATTGGAGAAATGAACAGGGTTGGTATCATGATTGATATTTCTCATGTCAATGATGAAGCCTTCTATCAAGCTATAGAAATAAGCGAAGCGCCCGTGATAGTCAGCCATTCTTCTTTGAGGCATTTTACTCCAGGATTTGAAAGAAACGTGGACGATGCGATGTTAAGTAAGCTGGCAGAAAAAGGTGGAGTTTTACAAATTAATTTTGGTAGCAGTTTCATATCTCAAAGATCTAGAAATTACTCTACCGCAATGGAAGAGTTTCTTCAGGAAAAATTTGGTGAAGACAGATCAGATTTATCTGAAGAAATAATAAATGAAGCAAGAAGAGAGTTTGTTTATGAGAATGAATATCCTTTTGCTACGCTAGACGAAGTTCTAGATCATTTTGATAGGGTCGTTAGTCTTGTAGGAATTAATCATGTTGGGATAGGTTCTGATTATGACGGAGTAGGAGATACTCTTCCGGTTGGGTTAAAAGACGTATCCAGTTATCCTAACTTAATCCAGGGGTTATTAGAGAGAGGCTATAGTCAAAAAGACATTGAGAAGATTCTTGGAGGAAATTTAATGAAAGTTTGGAGAGAAGTTGAAGAATATGCCATTCAACACTAAATTATCTAGAGAACTTGCTATTTTCCCTTTGACTGTAAATGTCTTACCTGGAGGCTACCTTCCTTTACAAATATTTGAACCAAGATATTTAGATATGGTTAAGAAATGTATGACTCGAGAAACAGGGTTTTGTGTCGTGCTTTTAAGAGGATCTATGAACCAGATCAGTTCCTCTAAATTACCAGATCATTCTCCTATAGGAACATACGTTGAAATAGTGGATTTTAATCAATTGGAAAACGGTCTTTTAGGCATAACTGTTCAAGGTCAATGTAGGATTCAGATATTAGATAGAAGAAAACAGGAAGACGGATTAATCATTGCTGACATAATAGAACAAACTGAAGTAGAAGAATCTATATCCTTAGAACCTCAATATGAAAATATTTGGAGAATATTAAAAGACATATCCAAACATCCTGAGATAAAAAAATTAGAGCTAGAGATAGACTTCGATAATTCTTCCAGCGTTGCTTATAACTTGGCTAGTCTTTTGCCTCTTACTCCTCTTGACAGACAAAACATACTAGAATTTCGATCAAATGTTGATAGATTTGATCATCTGAATAAGATTGTTAAACAACTAGGGGGCTGAGATAAGTCTAATCCGGTTCTGCTATCTTAAGGAGTTGTTTCCCGAAGTTCTGTCCAGTAAACAATCTAACCAGAGTTTCCGGCGCATTTTCTATACCCTCTTGTATGTCTTCAAGATAACTTATCTTGCCTTCTTTAACCCAATTTCTTAATTCTCTAATTGCTTCAGGAAACTTATCTAAATAATCTAGAACGATAAAACCTTCCATCCTTGCTCTCATTATTACCAAAGACATATAGGTTGAAGGACCGGGAGTGGGTGTCTCATCATTGTAAGTAGATATAGCACCACATAAGACTACTCTAGCATTCATGTTTATTAGAGTGAGAGCAGTATTTAAAAATTCCCCACCAACATTATCAAACACAACATCAATTCCATTTGGGCAGAGTTCCTTTAAGGATTCATTCAAATCAGCCGTTTTATAATCTATTGCTGCATCAAAGTTCGCTGTCTCCGTTAGCCATCTACACTTTTTCACTCCTCCGGCTATTCCTATAACTCTACACCCTTTTAATTTTGCTATTTGGCCAGCTACAGAACCAGTAGCTCCGGCAGCTCCTGAAATAACAACTGTGTCACCTTCTTTAGGTTTCCCTACATCAAGTAATCCAAAATACGCAGTTAAACCTGTTACTCCATAAACACTTAAAGAAGAAGTAACTGGAATATCTTCAGGAATTTTGTTTGCATTCATGAAACCTTTCCCATTAGTAATAGCAAATTCCTGCCAGCCAAAACTACCTTGGACTATATCTCCCTGTTTGAAATCAGGAATATTAGATTCCACAACTTGAGAAATGGTACTCGAACGCATTACTTCTCCTATTTGAACTGGTGGCATGTAACTTTTCATGTCGTTCAACCAACCTCTTTGAGTTGGGTCAAAACCAAAATAAAGATTCTTTACAAGCATTTCATCATCTTTAATATCTTCAATATCGGATTCTTCAAATTTAAAATTATCTTTACTGACCATACCTCGAGGTCGATTTTCTAAAACCCATCTTCTATTTCTTAAGTTTTTTTTATTCATAACTGTGTTTATTCTCCTTGACGCCAATTCCCGTGAAATCCGTGAGGAACTCGGTGAGGCAATTTTGCAGTTGCTATGGGTCCGCTGGCTACATTATCAGCGTCAAAGATCAGTAGATCAGATCTATTTTCAGTTCCTCTAAAAGCCAGGCTTATCAAAAACCCTTTACCTTCTTCGGCTTCCTTTGAACTTGGAACAAAGAGAGGTTCTTCAACTGCGTCTTGCTTATTTAAAACAAAAAATTCTTTAGTTCCAGTTTGATGATCACGGTGAGCAATAGCATTAAAACTTATACCTGGAGGATGATTGCCTATACTGCAAGCGTAGTATCCATGCCTATAGTTAAGCATACTAAATCTTTCATCCATTCTAGGAAATTCCCCTATGTCATCGTCAAGGTAATTCTTATTAATATTTCCTGAATTTGACGAAAGATTAATCTCCCACCTATTAAGCCTAGCTTCTGCCTTTTTTGGATCAGGAGTAGAGCCATCTGCATGTGGAAACCCAGGTGCTTCTTCAAACTGCATCACGTCAGCAATAATTTTATTTCCTTCAGAATAAGCATTCATGGGGTGGAAAAAAAAGCAGGCTGCATCAGTTATCCATTTAATGTCTTCAACTGTACCTTCTCTTGGCATGACACCTATATGACTGCCTTTGTCCGGTTCCCAGGTTATGGGAGGTTCGCCTTTCATTGCTCTTTCGATGTCGATAGTTAAGGGAAATATGGGAAAAATAACATGCTTTGAAGTCACCATAAAGTCATGGACCATGCTAGAGAAAGGTGCATCAAATTCTTCGTAAGTTTTCATGTTACCGTTGGTATCAATTACGAAATAGGACATTTTTTTACTTCCAAAACCCCCTGCAGAGTATCCAAAACCAATCATCTCTCCAGTTAAAGGATCAATTTTAGGATGGGCTGTCATTGGGGATTTAAGATTTCCATCATAGTTCCAGGATCCAATTGATTCCAAAGAGAAAGGATCAATCTCAAAAGGAGGATGGCCTTCTTCCAAAGCTAATAATTTACCAGCATGAAAAAGTATATTGGTGTTAGCTGTTCCATTTTCTCCCTCTGGATTCCATAAAGGATCTGGTTCCATTGGATTAAAAATATTGACTAGAGATTTCCCGGCTTTCCTTTCTTGCTTCCATCTGGATGTTCTTACCCATCTGTTTCTATAAGAAACTTTCCCATTCTCAAAATGGAAAGCATGTATCATTCCATCACCTGCGAACCAATGATAAGCGCCTCCCATAGGAGGAAATTGTGGATCTGGTCCATTACGATAATAACTTCCGTAAAGTTCTTTTGGAATTTCTCCCTCGACGATTAAATCATTAAGATCACACTCCATTCTTAGTGGAGCATAGTTCCCTTGTAAATTTGGGTGATCAGGATAAGTTTCTGTCATTCTTCTTTCTTCAAAATTTTATTAATTTTAGTTTAACAAGAGGAGTTTATTTTTTCTTGGATAAATATCTTACTAAGACTACAAAGACAATTGACAAGACTATTAAACCAGCTGCTAGTGCAGCTGTACCTGAACCTTCAAAAGCTGTTTTGCCAGCAAAGTAACCTGGTAGGCTATAAAGAGGAGCCCAAAAAAGGCCGGAAACAAGATCCACCAAAATAAAAATCTTTATATCCATACCTAGAGATCCCGCGGCTATAGGTATTAAAGGCCTTACAGGACCGACAAATCTGCCGAGAAAGACGCCGGGGATACCATAAGATTTAATGAAATTTCGACCTTCTTCCAGCCAGTTAGGGCGTTTATTAAAAGGCCAAATCTCGTCCACTCTATTGCTAAATAACTTACCTAATAGAAAGCTGGCTATATCCGCAAAACAACTGGACACGTAGACTAGAAGGACCACTTCAATTATCGATAAGTCTGTCGATGCTGCTAGCCCTGATATGGCAGCTAGTAGAACAACTCCAGGAATAATGATCCCAATGATTGCAAAAGATTCTATGAAAGCTGCTGAGCAAAGCCCCAATGCTATCCATTCAGGATTTTGTTGTAGCCACAGGGTTACAACACCTATATCAAACACTTTATAATCCGTTTTTTAATTTAGCTTTCCTATAGAATATTTGATTATGAGAGATAGTAAAGACATTAAGTCTTACATGGAGGCAATAGGATCAGAAGCAAAAACAGCTTCTCGTGATCTGGCCATGCTAAGCACTGAAAAGAAAAATAGTACCTTAATGAGCATCACAGAATGTCTTGAGAAAAGGAAAGCCGAAATTCTGGTTGCCAATGAAGAAGATGTATCAGAAGCCAAATCTAAAGAAATAAAAGAAGCTTTAATAGACCGTCTTAAACTAACTGGTTCTCGGATTGATGCCATGATTTCTGGACTTAAATCAGTAGCAGAATTACCTGACCCCATCGGTTCGATCACAAAACTAAAACCTACACCTTCAGGTATCAAGGTTAGTCAAATGAGGGTACCTCTAGGAGTTGTGGGAATCATTTATGAATCTAGGCCTAATGTGACTGCAGATGCAGCAGCTCTGTGTTTAAAATCTGGTAATGCTTGTATTTTAAAAGGCGGTACCGAAGCCTTCAAATCCAACACGGTTATTGCGAGCTGTTTAAGCGAAGGTCTTTTGAGTGAAGGTTTACCAGAGGCCTCTGTACAACTAATAAATACAACTGATCGAGAAGCAGTAAAGATTCTTTTAGGTATGGATAAATGGGTAGATGTAATTATCCCTAGAGGCGGTAAAGGCCTAGTTAAACTTATTTCAAATGAAGCTAAAGTTCCAGTTATTAAGCATCTTGATGGGATTTGTCATGTTTATTTAGATAAAGAATGTGATCAGAAAAAAGCTTATTCAATAGCCCTAAATGCCAAAACTTATAGGTATGGAATTTGTGGAGCAATGGAAACTCTCTTAGTACATGAAAAGATTGCTGAAGACGTCTTGCCATCACTTGCGGAAGCTTTTAAAGAGAAAGGGGTTGAACTAAGAGGTTGTGAACTTACTTTAAGGCTATTAAATATCGTAATGGCCACTGAGGAGGATTGGGTTACTGAATATTTAGCTCCAATATTATCAATAAAGATAGTAGATGGCTTGGGTTCAGCCATAGATCATATAAATAATTTTGGTTCAGCTCATACAGATTGTATCGTTACAGAAAATAAGGAAAAAGCTTCTTTTTTCTTGAGAAATGTAGATTCAAGTTCGGTAATGCACAATGTACCAACTTGTTGGGCTGATGGTTTTGAATATGGTTTAGGAGCCGAAGTGGGAATCTCTACGGACAAATTCCATGCTAGAGGTCCTGTTGGACTAGAAGGGTTAACTTCTCAGAAATACCTAGTTGAAGGTGATGCTGAATTACGTGGGAGTTGATAGATAATCAATGCCCAGATTAGTAGGCATTTTCGGAGGAACATTTGACCCTGTCCATATTGGTCATACGAGGACTATTGCTTACCTTTTGGACATAATTCCTTTTGAGAAGATTTTAATTATTCCAAATGCGCTACCTGTTCATAAAGAAAATTCTCAGGAGTCTTTTCAACACAGATTCAAAATGGTTTCTATGGCATTTCAATGTATTGATAAAACATTTGTAGATGATAGGGAGAAATTAAGGAATGGGCCTTCTTACGCAATTGATACAGTTAAGGAAGTTCTAGAAGAAGAAACTGATGCTAAAGTAATCTTTATTGTTGGTTCTGATTCTTTTTCTGAAATAGATTCGTGGCATAAATGGGAAGGACTTCTAAGCTTGGTAGACTTTATAGTTATGAAGAGACCAAATCATCCTTTAACAAGAAGCAAGAAAGCCTTCGATTTAATAAATAAAACTATTAACATCAAAGATCTGGTCAAAAAAAGAAAGATAAAGAACATTGTTGAACTGAAAGTGACTCCAGTAACGGTTTCTTCATCACTCGTTAGACAACATGTTTTAGAAGGAAGAGGAGTAGAACACCTAGTTAGTAAAAAGGTAGGTGAGTATTTAAAGAAACACAATTTATATGATTCAAAAAATTTACCCTAGCAGGGTAAGAGACCTTGTTTTATCTAGCTTGGATGAACTTAAGGCAGTTAATCCTGTCACTATTAATGTAAAAAAACTAAGTAGTTTTACTGACTACATGATGATTGCGAGTGGTACTTCTAGTAGGCATATTCAATCCATTGGAGAAAAGGTTCTGGAAGATCTTAAAAGTAAGAAAATTAAACCTTTAGGCGTGGAAGGCCAAGGAAGTGAAGAGTGGCTACTGATAGATCTTGGAGATGTTGTTCTTCATCTAATGTCTACAAATGCCAGAACATTTTATGATCTAGAAAGTCTTTGGGATCCAGATTTATAGCAATGAGATTCCATATCTTAGCAGTCGATAGTAAAAGACCTGTCTGGTCGAGAAAAGCTTTTGGATATTATCACCATAGATTTGATCGGAGTGTCCAGGTTGAGTGGTCAGGTATTCAACCTGAAAAGAATTATAAATCATTAATTAAAAAAACTATTATTAACAAGGAAAGCTTAAAACTTATTAATTCAGTTAAAGATGGTGAGATTATTGTTTCTCTGGATAAGCACGGATCAAATTGGAACAGCTTTAAGTTTGAAGAAAAGTTTAATCAGTGGATATCTTCTTAGACTAATGTTTAACTTTCTTATCGAGGGCCCTGAAGGCTTAAACTCAGAATGTTTTAAGCTTTATCAAGAAGTATGGTCACCTTATTCTTTAACTTTTCCTCACACCATAGTCCCTGTGTTTATTATTGAGCAACTTTATAGAGTTTGGTTAATTGGCAAGAGTCACCCTTACCACTGGTAGAACATGTCTGAGATATTAAACTTTGGTAGAGAAAATTTAGCCTTTAAACAACTAAGAAAAAGATCTGCATTTTTATTTCTTTTGATAGCTTTATTTGGGTCAATAACTTTTTTTCAAATTATTAAATTAACAATCTTAGACTCAAATCTTTATACAACAAAGTCCGATGAAAACAGAATAATACGTATCCCAATTTATCCTTCCAGAGGACTAATAAAGCTTTCCAATGGTGAAATCGTTGTGGAAAATATCGTCACACAAGCATTAACTATTGTACCAAATAAGACTTCAGATCTTGAACTGACTTTAGAGGAGTTAAAACAAAATTTAGGCTTAAAAGATGAAGAATTATTAACTTTTAAGAGAAAACTAAGTAAAACAAAGTATAAATATGACAGTATCGTAATTGTTGAAAATCTAACCAAAGAACAAATTGCTAGATTTTCTGTAGAAAAAGAGAAATGGCCTTCGGTGTCTATAAAAGCTCAACTAATGAGGTTTAATCTCTTAGGCCCTATCTTTTCTCATGTAACCGGTTATGTTGGCCTTGTCAGTCCAGAAGAAATTGATGAAAGTGAAGATTTTTCCTATCCGTTTACTTCCCAAATTGGAAAAACTGGAGTGGAGAAATTTTATGAGGGAACACTTAGGGGGGGAGAAGGTTTTAGAACTATAGAAATAGATGCTTATGGCAAAGAGGTTAGAGAATTAGCTAGATTCATTCCTGAGAAAGGTAAAGATATTTATCTGAGTTTAGATAAAGAGTTACAAGTTTTAGCCAGAAATGAGTTGGCGGGTAGAAAAGGAGCAGTGGTGGCTCTAGATCCAAATACTGGTTTGATTAAAGCTCTTGTCAGTTCTCCTGATTTCAGCCCAAACATATTAAATAAAACTGAAACTGGAAAAGTTGAAAACATTTTAATTGATTCACAAAGTCCACTTTTTAATAGAGCTATATCAGGCAATTATCCTCCCGCTTCAACTCTTAAACCTTTTATAGGTCTCTTAGGAGTAAAAGAAAAAAAAATTAATTGGACTACAACCATTGAAGATCAAGGTTTTTTTCAGATTGATGGTAAGGGTAGAAAATACAGAGGCTGGAAAGAGGATGGTCATGGAACAGTTAACTTAAGCAAATCTATCATTGAATCCTCTGATGTCTTTTTTTACCACTTAGCCACGCAACTAACAGTAGATAGTATTTCAAATTTTCTTAAACAGTTTGGATTTGGTCGTAAGACAGGAGTAGATTTGTCTTCAGAAACTGAAGGCCTACTACCTGACAGAAAATGGAAATTAGGAGCTATTGGAGAATCTTGGTTTGTCGGAGATACAATTAACATTAGTATTGGTCAGGGATACATAAGCTGCAGTCCTTTACAACTTGCCGTGGCTGTTTCTTCCATTGCTACTAAAGGCAAAGTATATCGGCCCAGAGTTGTAGCGAAAATAGAGGATCAATTCACAGAAAAACAAGTCATCTATCACTTGAATCAAATAGAAAAGAGCCACTGGGAAAAACTAGAAAATTCAATGGTTTCAGTTATCTCCCACTGGAAAGGGACAGCGCACAACTTAACAGAATTTGGGCAAGAAACGATAGCAGGAAAGACAGGCACGGCTCAAATCAAAAGCCTTACAGATGCAGAACTTACTGTTAAAGAAGAGTATGAAGATATAAGGTTAGAAGAACGAAATAGGGACCACGCACTTTTTGTAGGCTATGGACCTCTTCCTGATCCTGAGTTAACAGTTGTAGTTATAGTAGAAAACGGAGAATCTGGGAGTACAGTTGCAGCACCTATAGCTCAGAGACTAATTGACTTTTATGCGGATAGAGAAGATTAAATGTCTGAAAAAGCTCCTCTAGGTTACCAACTCAACACCACAATCGGTAAGAGTAAATTAACTTTAATGAAATTATTTATAGATCCTATATTAGTTTTGTCAATTTTAGCCTTACTTATTTTTGGTCTTTTTGTTCTTTATAGCGCCAGCGGTCAATCAACGAGTATGTTGCAAAAACAAGCACTTTATGTAGTTTTTGGTTTAGTAATGATGTTCTTTATTTCCAGGCTTGATCAAACTGTCTACAAGAGTTTTTTAATGCATTTATTCTGGATAGGTCTAATTCTTTTGTTATGGGTTCTTATCTTTCCAGCAGAAGGATACAAAGCGGATCGATGGATTGATTTAGGGTTTATAAATTTTCAACCTTCTGAAGTTTTAAGGCTTCTTTTACCTTTAGCAGCAGCTTCCTATTTAACACGCGGCCACAGAAAACTGGCCCTTAAAGATTGGCTTATTACCCTATCTGCTATTTTCTTGTGTAGCTTCCTTATATACAAACAACCAGATTTAGGAACTGCCTTAATTGTATTGGCTTCCGGTTGTATACCTGTTCTTTTAGCTGGATTCCCCTTAATAATTTTATTAGTGTTTTTGATCCTAATTGGAGCGACTTCTCCATTCATTTGGGCCAATTTATCTCCCTATATGCAGCAACGAGTGATTACTTTATTTAATCCAGAATCAGATCTCCTTGGAGCTGGATGGAATATTTCTCAATCGAAGACTGCAATTGGCTCTGGTGGCATCTCAGGAAAAGGGTATTTAAATGGAACTCAAAGTCAATTAGACTTTGTACCTGAAGGCCATTCCGATTTTATCTTTTCTGTCATAGGCGAAGAGTTTGGATTCTTAGGAATCTTTCTTCTTTTTTTAATATATTGCCTATTATTGTTTCGAGTTTTTAGCATTGCATTTAATTCAAGCACTGAATTTTCTAGATTGGCAGCTACCTCAATTGGGTTTATTTTTCTTTTATACATTCTAATTAATGTTTCAATGACAGTGGGAACGCTTCCTGTTGTTGGAGTACCTCTTCCTTTAATCAGCCAGGGTGGTACTGCAATCGTTATTCATTTAGTGGCTTTTGGGTTTGTTTTATCAATGAAAAAGAGACAAACTTGGTAAAGAAATGAAGTTAATCAAAATTACTTTAATCATTTTATCTTTTTTACTTTTATTTAACCTAAAAGCTAATGATTTAGTCGGCTATCAGAACAGGCCTGAGGTCATTGAATTCATTGATATGATGCACAGAAAACATGGATTGGATAAAGGTGTTCTTAGTAATTTATTCTCAGAAGTAAATTTTCAAGAAAAGGTAATCAGGATAATGAATAGACAACCAGAGGCAACTATGAGTTGGTCTAAGTACAAAGCCATGATGGTTACGCAAGATAGAATTAATTCTGGAAAAGCCTTTATTAATAATTTCAAGGTAGATCTAAAACGTGCTGAAGATATATATGGAGTCCCTGCTGAAATAATTGCCTCGATTATAGGTATTGAAACAAAGTACGGGAAAGTTACAGGTAATATTAGAGTTCTAGATTCACTCAGCACCTTGTCATTCGATTATCCTCGCAGGGCAAAATTTTTTAAAATCCAACTTGAAGAATTTTTGTTACTTGCTGAAGAAGAAGATCTAGACGCCTCAAAGGTAAAAGGATCTATAGCTGGAGCTATGGGCTATGGTCAGTTTATGCCAGATAGTTATAGAAATTACGCGGTTGATTTTGACTTTGATGGTAAAAGAGATATTTTAGACAATCCAGTTGATGCAATAGGTAGTGTAGCGAATTTCTTAAACCAAAAAGGGAAATGGGAACCGAATACTAAGATCGTTATAAAAGCAGAACTCATTGGAGAAAGGCCCAATCTTAAATCTGCTTTCACACCGTATGTTATGGTTTCCAACCTAGAGTCTTTAGGCCTGAAGCCAGTTCTTAAAGTGCAAGGTCGCATTAAAGTGGTCCCTATAGAATTGGAAAATCAAGAAGGGTATGAATATTGGTTGGGATTAAGAAATTATCAATCCTTATCAAGATATAATAGAAGCAAGCTCTACGTTATGGCCGTGTATGAATTTAGTGAATCCTTAGCTGAATTTTTTTAGTAAAGATAAAAATGATTAGAAAAATATTTTATTTTTATTTAGCCCTCTTCCTATCTTCTTTTTTGACAGGGAGTGAGAGCTTCATACCAGACCCTCCCTCACTTAGCACCTCAAATTATATTTTGATTGACTCTACTACAAGTAGGATTCTGGCTCAGAAGAATGCTGATGAAAGAATCGAACCTGCAAGTATTACTAAAATAATGACTGGTTATGTCGTTTCAGATCAAGTACATCAGGGATTCATTGATTTAAATGATGAAGTATTCGTAAGTGAAAATTGTTGGAGGAAAGGTGGCTCAAGGATGTTTATTGAAGAAGGGTCTGCAGTGATCTTATTGGATTTGATCAAGGGTATGGTGATCCAGTCTGGAAATGATGCAAGTTGTGCTATAGCAGAACATGTAGCAGGCTCTGAAGAAAATTTTGTTGATCTCATGATGAGATACGCAGAAAAAATGGGTTTAAGCAACACAAACTTTGTTAACCCAACCGGATGGCCAGATGAAAATCATTATTCTTCGGCAAGAGATATTGCTCAGATTTCTGCTGCTTTAATAAGAGACTTTCCAGACCACTACTCTATTTATAAAGAGAAATGGTTTACCTACAATGACATTAAACAAAGAAATCGAAATGCACTTCTTTGGCAAGATGATTCAATAGATGGACTCAAAACTGGTCATACTGAAACAGCTGGGTATTGCCTAGTTTCTTCAGGAAAAAGAGATGATACTAGGTTAATTTCGGTCACTCTAAAAAGTAATTCAGAAAAGAGTCGGCTTACTGACACCAGAAGGCTTTTAGATTATGGTTTTAGATACTTCAGAACAAAAAAATTGGTATCCAAAGGTCAGAAGGTAAAAGAAGAACAGGTCTGGGGAGGTGAAAAAGAGTCGGTCCTTATTGCTCCCTCTAAAGACTTCTATTTAACTCTTCCTTTAAGGGACTTTAAGAAGCTCGAGCCACTGATAATGTTAAATGATTATCTACAAGCTCCATTATCTGAGGGTCAAGTAGTTGGAAAAATGTTATTTAAGTTAGGAGAAGAAGATGTTGGATCCATTGATCTGATTACCTTAGAGGAAATTAAAGTTCAGGGAATATTTAGAAAGGCTTGGTCAAATATTAAACTTCTGGTTTACAGGTTCTTGATGGAAGAGGATTAGGCTTTCATTATGAGTTGGACTTATTTAAATGATATTTTTATTCCCAAAGAAGAAGTAAGAATTTCTCCTTTCGACAGAGGGTTTCTCTTTGGCGATGGTGTTTATGAAGTCATTCCAGTTTATGAATCTAAAGCTTTTCTTCTAAAAGATCATATATCTAGATTGGAACGTTCTCTTATACAGACAGGCATCAACAAACCTAAGGCTTGGAATGATATTCCTCAAATCATAGATAAGTTAATAAAGAAAAACCTTTTTCTTAATCAAGTGGTTTATTTGCAAGTAACTAGAGGGGAAGATGTTGAGCGAAGCCACATTCCAGATCCTTCAATTGCTCCCACTTTATTTCTTAGTTCATCGGAATTGTCCATTAATCCCTATAGGTTAAACCCAGATAAACCAGGCTTGGATGTAAAAATTATAGAAGATCCAAGGTGGGAGAGGTGTGATGTTAAAGCCATAACACTCCTTTCTAATATTATCGCTTTAAGGGAAGCAAGCATTGAGGGTAAAGATGATGTTATATTTTGTATTAAAGGAAAAGTAACAGAAGGAGCCGCCAGTAATGTATTTGCAGTTTTCGATAATTCCGTTTTAACTACTCCTGAATCCAATCAGATTCTTTCAGGTATAACACGTAAACACGTCCTGTCTTTGTTAGGGTCTAAGGGTATAGAAACTTTAGAAAAGGATTTGTCAATTCAAAATCTTTATGAAGCAGATGAAGTGTGGATGACGAGTTCAACAAAAGAAATACAACCTGTTAAAAAAATTGATGATAAGGAACTTCCCAGTAAATCCCCAAAAGATTCTTTATGGTTTGATCTTTTATCTTCTTACCTAATTTAGCCTAGAAGGTTAAGGTTAGTTCTCTTATTCCTAACCAGGGATTTTGCTTTATAAAACCTTTAATTGAAGAGTCTATTTCAGCAATTTTTTTAAACGCCTTAAGTATTCTAGTTTCACTAATTTCTTTAGAGCATTTTTCAAGTGAATTTAGATATTTCCTTGGACCCCAGATTCCTTTTGTCGATCCCGTTTTAACAACTTTGAAAAGGTTGCTTAATTCTCTTGCTAGGGCCCAAATGATCAATGTTTCAGGCGTTCCCTCAGCTTTAAGTAATTCTAGTACTTTAACAGCTTTTTTTGAGTTTCCTGTGACAAAGGCATTAGAGAAATCAAAAATACTGTACTTGGAAGAATTCGTAATATTTTCTTTCATTCTCTTTAGGTCTATTTTTTGGGAAGGGTAAATTAAAGATAATTTTTTTATTTCTTGCATAGTTGCCATTAAATTACCTTCTGTCTTCTCAACCAGTAATTGGGCAGCTTCTTTTAAAATACTTATATCTAACTCTTTTCCTTTTTTCTCTATCCAAGACAATAATCCACTGGGAGAAAGAGGCTCTAAGGATAATAAAATTCCAGTTTTTTCAAGTGCTTTAGCCCAAGCTGAAGAATGACTTTTTTTATCAAGATTTTCTCCTATTACTATTAGAAGTACGTTTGGGTCTGGATCTTTTGCGTACTCTTTAAGAGCTTTGGCGCCTTTAATCCCAGGACCTTGTTCCAATAGTTTAACTTCAATAATTTTTCTTGTTCCAAATAGATCTAAATTTTCTGAATTTGAGGACAGGAAATCCCAGTTTGTTCCAGTCCCAATAATATATGATTTTTTTTCAGTGAAATTCTCAGATTTAGCCTTAGAATAGATTTTATCTAAGCTTTCCTCTATCAAAACACACTCGCTAGACAGAATGACATAAACATTTTGCAGTTCTCTGTAAAGGGAATCTTGAAAATTTATTTCAGATATTTTCATTCGGTAGATTTATCAAGGAAAAATTAATTCTATTGACTGCATTTGTAAAGAAGTTTTCTTTCAGTCTCTTTTCAACTTCTTCAATAGCTAGAATTCTTGACTCATCAAAAGAATAATTACTGCTGTCTTTTATTTCTAAAACTATTTCTTCTTTTTGACCTTTTAAAGTAAAACCAATTTTCAATAAATACTCTATTCTTGCTTCTTTGGTCCTAGCTCCTGTTCCTAAAGCCGCTGAATATCTTGTTACGGTATGATCTAAGATTTTAATTGTAAGATCAGAATCTTCTCCAATCTTATTTAGATAAAGCTTCTTTACCCTTGCTTGTTTTTGAAGAGTGTTTATAAAACTTAAATTGAGAGAATTATTTTCATATGAAATGGACACTATTTGATTGTTCAAACCTTTGTAGCCATCCCTTAACTTGTAATTGCATCCTGACAATAAAAGAATAATAAGAAAATAAGAAAATAAATTGGTCTTATTTACTAATTTCATTTTTCTAGAATCACCAGGTTGAGAAGCTTTTTTTCTACATAAATTATCTTATTAATTTTTTTACTTTTGGTATATCTCTTTATATTTTCTTGCTGAAAAGCAAGTTCCTCTATTTCTTCTTGAGTTAAATGAGGATCAATATTAATAGTTGCTCTTCGTTTTCCATTTACCTCTACGACCATTTCAATTTTTTGTCTTGCCAATAGCTCTTCATCGGCTTCGGGCCAAGTAGCATCAATAATGGCTTGTTTATCTCCTAGCTGATTCCAAAGAGAATGAGTTATATGTGGAGCTATGGGTGAGAGTGCAATTAAAATAACGTTTATTGCTTCGTTTACAGAAGATCTTTCCATATCTGAAGCTTGTGAGGATAAGAATTTCCTAGGGATAGCGTTGGTTAATTCCATGATTGAAGCTACGGCAGAGTTAAAAGCATGTCTTCTCTTGAAGTCATCCTTTACTTTTCTAAGTGTTTGATGAGTTTTATTTCTTAACTTTGAAACTTTTTCTGAAGAATCCTTGAAATCCTGGTTATTAATTACCCCAGACTGAATATGGTCCTGTACTAAATTCCATAATCTGTTTAGGTATCTCGAGGCTCCTTGGACTCCTTGATCTGACCATTCAATAGATTGATCTGGGGGAGCTGCAAACATTACAAACAATCTCACAGTGTCTGCACCATACTTTTGAATCAGCTCATCAGGGCCAACTGCATTCCCTTTTGATTTTGACATTGTTTTTCCATCCCTAAGAACCATGCCCAGGCAAAGTAGATTTAGGAAGGGTTCAGAGCCCTCAACTAGTCCCAAATCTCTGAGGCACCTGTAAAAGAATCTGGAATATAGTAGATGCAGAACCGCATGTTCTATACCACCAACATACTGATCGACTGGAAGCCAATATTTAGCTCTTTCATCTAACATTCCCTGCTTATTGTCAAAACAAGCAAATCTAGCGTAGTACCAAGATGATTCAAAAAAAGTGTCGAAAGTATCAGTCTCTCTAATGTAGTCCTCTTCACCGTAAGAGACATTAGTAAATTCTTTCATTTCTGAGAGAGGGGATTTAACTCCAGAAAACTTAACTTCGGTAGGAAGCAATACGGGAAGATCTCTTGCTCCTTCTATCTCGCCCTTTGAGTTTTTAACTATTGGGATGGGAGCCCCCCAATATCTCTGCCTAGAAACTACCCAGTCTCGTAATCTATAATTTATTTGTCGTTCACCACATTTTAACTTATTTGACTTTTTTTCAATTTCCTTAAAAGCAGTTTCAAAATCTAAACCATCAAATTCTCCTGAATTGATTAATATATTCTTTTCAACAATAGCCTCTTTTTTCACTTGATCGTTTGTTGATCCTTTAATTACTTGCTTAATTTCTAGGTTATATTTTTTTGCAAATTCATAATCTCTCTGATCATGAGCCGGAACGCCCATTAGAGCTCCTGAGCCATAGCCTGAGAGTACAAAATTAGCTATCCAAATAGGAATTTTATCTTTCGAAAAAGGGTGTGTAGCTGATAGTCCAGTATCAATTCCTAACTTTTCTTGCTTAGCTAAATCTGCTTCTGATAATTTTGATTGATTTAAATTACTCGTGAACTTCTTAATTTCCTTATTTTCTTTTTCCAATTTTGAAACTAAAGGGTGGTCAGTTGCTATTGCTAGAAAAGTGACTCCCATAACTGTATCAGGTCGGGTAGTAAAAACAGAGATAGGCTCAATTTCATTTTCAAGGTTAAAAGTAAATTGCATTCCTTCCGATTTTCCTATCCAGTTTTTTTGCATGGTTTTAACCTGCTCTGGCCAGCCAATTAAGCTATCCGTATCTTCTAATAGCTCTTCAGCAAAATTAGTTATTTTTAAAAACCACTGTTTTAATTTTTTTCTTTCTATTGAAGCTCCTGAGCGCCAGCCCTTTCCATCTACGACTTGCTCATTGGCCAACACAGTCTCTTCTATCGGGTCCCAATTAACCTCAGCTTCATCTTGATAAGCCAATCCTTTATCGAGTATTTCTAAGAAAAACCATTGTTCCCATTTATAGTATTCAGGATCGCTGGTTGAAAATTCTCTTTTCCAATCATAAGCAAATCCCATTCTCTTAAGTTGAGATCGCATATTTTCTATATTTTCTCTAGTCCAACTCGAAGGCTGAACTTTATTTTCTATTGCTGCATTTTCCGCTGGCAAACCAAAAGCATCCCATCCCATAGGCTGCAAGACGTTCTTTCCGAGCAATCTTTGAAATCTACTAATCACATCTCCGATTGTGTAGTTCCTTACATGACCCATATGAAGGGATCCGCTTGGATATGGAAACATACTTAGACAGTAGAACTTTTCTTTTGAAGGTTCTTCTGAAACAGAGAAAGTGCTATTTCTCTCCCAAAATTCTTGAGCCTCTTTTTCTACTGATTCTGGAGAGTAATCTATTTTTGCCTTTGGCATTCTAATCACTAGTTTTAAATTTAGTTTCTAGATAATTAATATCAACATTTCCCTTTATAAAATTTTCATCCGACAGAAGATCTATATGCATCTCAAGATTGGTGTCTATTCCAGAAATGATCATTTCCTCAAGGGCTCTAATTAGTCTTACCCTAGCGTCTTCTCTATCATTGGCGGTAACAATTAGTTTAGCTATAAGAGAATCATAATTAGGGGGGACGACATATCCGGTGTAAAGATGAGAATCTATTCTTACCCCAATACCCCCTGGGGCATGATAATCTAATATTTTTCCTGGAGAGGGGATAAAAGTTTGCGGGTGTTCTGCGTTTATTCTGCATTCAATGGCATGCCCGGTTAATTTTATATCTTCCTGTCGAATTCTAAGCTCTTCGCCTCTAGCTATTCTTAGTTGCAGTTTAACTAGATCAAACCCCGTTATACTTTCAGTAACAGGATGTTCTACCTGTATTCTTGTGTTCATTTCAATAAAGTAAAACTGATTATTTTCATATAGAAACTCAAATGTACCTGCACTTACATAATTCATTTCTTTGCAAGCTTTTATACATTTATTGAAAATATCTTCTTTTATTTCTGTTGGAATTCCTTGTGCAGGAGCTTCTTCAATGACTTTCTGATGTCTACGTTGTAGAGAACAATCCCTTTCTCCAAAATGAATTACATGTCCAAACTTATCAGCTAATACTTGGACTTCAATATGCCTGGGTGAAGCTAAGAATTTCTCCATATAGATCGTTGAGTCGCCAAATGCAAATTTGGATTCAGCTTTAGTAATATCTATGTTTTCCTTTAACTTAGATTCTGATTCAACGACCCTCATTCCTCTGCCCCCACCACCCGCAGCAGCTTTTATGATAATTGGATATCCAAGTCTTTTTGCTTCATCTTTATAGTTTGACCCTATTGGAGTTTCAGGCCCCGGGACTACAGGAAGGCCAATCTTTACTGCTAACTTTTTAGCAGATATTTTATTTCCCATGGTTCTGATAATTTCTGAAGGTGGTCCAGCAAACTGAAATCCACTTTTTTCTACTTTCTCAGCAAAGTCAGCATTTTCAGCAAGAAACCCATAACCAGGGTGAACTCCGTCGGCTCCACTTAATTCCATAGCGCTTATTATGGCGGGTATATTTAAATAACTACCTGCCGAATCAGCTGGTCCAATACAAATGGATTCTTCTGCCATCTTTACATGCATTAGATCTCTATCAGCTTCAGAGTAAACTGCTACAGTAGGTAAATTTAGCTCTTTGCAAGCCCTGTGAATGCGAAGTGCAATTTCGCCTCTATTGGCAATGAGTAATTTTGTCAACATTAATTAAGCTATAAGAAATAGAGTTTGTCCAAATTCTACGGGTTCAGAATTTTCCACTAGAACAGAAGTTACCGTACCCGAAAAGTCTGACTTTATTTCATTCATCATCTTCATGGCTTCTACTATGCAAACTATGTCACCTTCCTGTATGACATCTCCAACTGAAATAAATGGCTTAGTACCGGGAGAAGGAGCGGCATAAAAAGTTCCTACCATAGGTGAGGTGATTGCTTCACCTTGAGCAATATCTGTCTTTGAAGTAGGTGGTTTTGAAGACTGAATTACAGTTTCTTGTAGCTTTGAGCTTTCAGAAGATTCAGCGATTCCAGAAATGACTGTCTGTGATTGCTTCTTCACTAATTTAACAGAATCTTTTCCTTCTTGAATTTCAATTTCTTCCAAATCAGACTCTTCAAGCATCTGAATGAGTTTCTTTACTTTCCTGATATCCATTTTTTCCCTCTTTAGTTTCCAAATCTATCCATTGCCACTCTTAATGCCAGCTCATAACCTTCAACACCTAATCCTGAAATAACCCCAATTGCTATTTCTGAAAGGAAAGATTTTCGCCTGAAATCTTCTCTGCTATATATGTTTGAAATGTGTATTTCTATAAATGGGATATCTGTACCAGTCAAAGCATCTCTAAGGGCGATACTGCTATGAGTAAAAGCACCTGGATTAAAAACAATACATTTAACGCCCTCTTCAATTGATTTATGAATTTCATCTACAAGTTCGTGTTCTGCGTTACTCTGGAAAGATAATAAGTCATGCCCAGCATCACTAGAAAGTTTTGATAATTTTTCAACAACTTCATCTAAAGTCGTCTCTCCATAAACGTCTGGTTCTCTTGAACCAAGAAGATTTAAATTAGGTCCGTTTAAAAGTAAAAAAGTGGCCATGTTATTAAAAGATGATTTTATAAGAATTTAGCCGAAATTAAGAGAAAATAATGTAAATAATATTCTTAGAGTGAAAATTATTAACTAATTGATCAATATAGTTTGGTCATCATTTACTAATATATATTTTTTTATTGGTGTATAACAATACCCTTCTTGGTTACAACCCTGATAGGTGATAATAATTTCTTTTGAAGATAAAGTATCAATCCTGAAGAAAGTTTCTACTTTATCAAAGAAGACCTCAACTTTACCGAAATACTCATCTTCTATAAGCTTACCTCTTGGAAAAGGAGGGTATAAATAGTCGTTTGAATTATTTACTTCGAATGAAAATTTATCCAAGTAAAGATAACATTTTTTTTCAATATCCCATCTAAAAAAAATTTCCCCCCCTCTTAGATCAACCTTTAATTTAAATACCTGATCCGCTGGGAGAATTTTATTCTCTAGAAACAATAATTTTTCTAGTTCTTTATTTGAGCTCTCTTTAGCTGATATAGTCGATGTAAACCACAGACCAAGCAAAATTAAGAATAGATAATGAATATGAAACTTAGAATTAGAAAAAATCATTTTTTATTTTTTATTATCTCATCTTTTTTTATTTACTCTTGCTCAAGTTCTAAGAATAATTCAGATCTTTTAATAATTGATGCACATGCTGATACACTTTTACTTGAAGGGAGCACGATAGTTGCGTATGTGGTTCTTAAAAATTTAACTAATGAGGCATTAGTAATTAATAAGATTTCTTGTGACGGGTTTTTAAATGCTTTTTTTCATGAAACGAAGATAGATGACTTGTCTGGGATGACGGTAATGAGTAAGTTAGAAAGTTTAACCCTTAATCCAAAGTCTAAATTAGAATTTAAACCAGGAGGCAAACACATAATGATTATGGGTCCAGGTTCGTCTAACGATCTGCTAACAGAAATAAAATGTGATCTGGAAACTGACAATGGGGTAAGTTATCCAATTTCTTTTCCTATTAGGTGATTCATTCAAATGAGTAATGAAGTGAAAACTGTATTAGATGTAAAAGGCTTGACTGTAGAGTTCAGAACCAAGGACTTTTTGGTTTCTGCGGTCAATTCTATTTCATTTTCTATAGACGAAGGAAAAACCCTTGCATTGGTAGGTGAATCGGGATCTGGTAAAACTGTTACCGCTCTTTCTATACTCAAATTACTCCCTTATCAGATTGCCTCGCACTCTCAAGGTTCTTCCATCAAAGTAAATGGCAGAGAAATAATGGAAATGAATCCTAGTGAGATTAGAAGCGTTAGAGGAGATTTAGTTTCGATGATATTTCAGGAACCAATGACTTCTCTAAACCCATATCAAACAGTTGGTACTCAAATAGAAGAGATGCTTCTTATTCACAAAGGCATGAACAAGAAGCAAGCTAAACAAAGAGTTTTAACTTTATTGGAAAAGGTAAAGATTCCAGAACCAGAGTTAAAAGCAAACTCTTATCCTCATCAACTTTCTGGGGGACAAAGGCAGAGAATTATGATTGCAATGGCACTTTCAAATGACCCTGATCTTCTTATTGCTGATGAACCTACTACAGCCTTAGATGTGACCGTTGAGAAATCTTTGTTAGAACTTCTTAAAGACTTACAGCTACAAACGGGCATGTCCATTCTCTTTATTACACACGATCTTAATATAGTTAAGAAGTTTGCAGATGAAGTGTGTGTTATGAAAGATGGAGAAATAGTTGAAAAAGGTGAGGTTAAAGAGGTTTTCTCCAATCCAAAACATGAATACACAAAAAAACTTTTAAATTCTATATTAGTCCCCAAACGTAACATAAGCAGGGAAGGGGAACGCATTCTTTTTTCTAAGGACTTAACTGTGAAGTATTTAACAAAAAGAAGTTTTATTAAAAAGAACACTAAATATTTAAAAGCAGTTAACAATGTATCTATTGAAGTTTATGAGGGAAGAACTACTGGATTAGTTGGAGAATCTGGCTCGGGTAAATCTTCCTTAGCAAGAGCTTTATTAGGTCTAGAGCAATCTAGAGGTTTAATTAAATTCAAAGGAAAAGAAATTGCTAGTTTAGATTCATATTCAAGAAGAGCTATGAAAAAAGATTTTCAAATTGTTTTCCAAGATCCTTTTGGATCACTTTCCCCTCGACAAATTGTTGGCGAAATTATAGGGGAAGGGTTAAGAGTTCATGAATTTCACCTTGATAAATCTCAAAGAGAGTCACTCATTGCTGATGCACTTTCAGAAGTTGAATTAGATTTTTCTTTTTTTCATCGTTTTCCTCATGAATTATCAGGAGGTCAAAGGCAAAGAGTAGCTATAGCAAGAGCGATTATTTTAAAACCTAAGTTAATTTTATTAGACGAACCCACTTCAGCCTTAGATGTTTCAATTCAAATACAAGTTATTAACCTTCTTACTGAATTACAAGAAAAACATAACTTGTCATATTTATGTATAAGTCATGATCTAAGAGTTGTGAGAGCTCTTTCCGATCTAGTCTATGTTATGAAAGATGGCGAAATTGTTGAAAAAGGAATGGCAGATCAGGTTTTCAATCAACCCAATAATGAATACACTAAAGAATTAATATCTGCAGCAATTTAGCTAGATATTAGTTTTAACAAACATACGAAATGAATAATAAAAGAAGAAAATACTCTTCAGAGATAGTTGATGGGGTGGAACAAGCTCCATCAAGAGCTATGTTAAGGGCTGTTGGATTCAAAGAAGAAGATTTTCAAAAGCCCCAAATAGGTATCGCCTCAACCTGGAGCATGGTTACTCCATGCAATATGCATATTAACCAATTAGCCGATGCAGCGGCAGAAGGAGCAGATATCTCTGGATGTAAGTCAATTATTTTCAATACCATAAGCGTCTCAGATGGAATATCTATGGGAACAAAGGGGATGAGGTATTCTTTGGTATCTAGGGAAGTTATAGCTGATTCTATAGAAACAGTGGTAGCGGCACAGGGCTTTGATGGATTGCTAGCCATCGGAGGATGCGATAAGAACATGCCAGGCTGTCTTATGGCCATTGCTAGACTAGACAGACCTTCTATTTTTGTTTATGGAGGAAGTATTCAACCCGGAAAGGATCGTACAGATGTTATCTCAGTATTTGAAGCTGTAGGGGCACATTCTGAGGGAAAAATTTCAGATTTAGAGCTTTTTGAAATTGAATCTAAGGCCATTCCTGGTCCCGGAGCATGTGGGGGAATGTACACTGCTAATACAATGGCTTGTGCTATTGAAGGTTTGGGTCTTAGCCTTCCAAACAGTTCAGCTAAAGAGGCTGTTTCTAAATCTAAAAGAGAAGACTGCATTGCAGCAGGTAAGACTCTTATCCATCTCATAAATAAAGATTTAACTCCAAGAAAGATTTTAACAAAAGAGTCCTTTGAGAATGCAATAACTGTTGTTATAGCCTTAGGCGGTTCAACAAATGCTGTTCTGCATTTAATAGCTATAGCACATGAAGCTAAAGTAAATCTGAGCTTAGACGACTTTACCAGAATAGGAAATAAGGTTCCTGTATTGGCTGATGTAAAGCCAAGTGGAAATTATTTAATGTCAGAGTTAATTGAGATTGGAGGTATCACTCCTTTGATGAAGACCCTACTTAAAGAAGGTTTATTACATGGTGAGGTCACGACAGTTACAGGAAAAACATTAGCTGAGAACCTAGAAGAAGTTAATGAATATGATGAAGATCAAGACATCATAAGGGAATTTAGTAATCCGATAAAAAAGGACAGTCATTTAAGAATTCTTTATGGAAATCTTGCTCCTGAAGGAGCCGTAGCAAAGATAACTGGAAAAGAAGGAACTTCATTTCAAGGAACTGCAAGACCTTTTGATTCAGAAGAAGATGCAATGAAGGCAATTATGGGAGGAGCCATTCAAGAAGGAGATGTATTAATTATTAGATACGAAGGGCCTAAGGGCGGACCTGGTATGAGAGAAATGCTCAGTCCTACTTCCGCTATAACAGGAAAAGGTTTAGGTGATAAAGTTGCTTTTTTAACTGACGGGAGATTTTCGGGAGGGAGTCATGGCTTTGTGGTTGGTCACATATCCCCTGAAGCTTATTTAGGAGGCCCTCTTGCTTTAGTAGAAGAAGGGGATAAGATCTCTATTGATGCAAATTTAAATGAGATAAACTTGGATGTAGATACTAAGACTCTCAAAATACGCAAGAAAAATTGGATTTGCCCTAAAAATAAAAATGAAGGAGTGCTAGGAAAGTATGCAAAGATGGTTAGTTCAGCCTCCAAGGGTGCAGTTACCGGTTAAAATTAATTTAAAGAATTTACTTGAAAAAACTTCTTGACTCCCCATAATGAAGAGAGAATGATTATTTCAAGTCTGTTGATATACCCCCTTTGAAAACTTTTATTACCTGTTCCCTGTAAGAAAGATGACAGTTGTCACACTCACTGATGAGAATTTTGATGAAGAAGTTACTTCTTCAGAAAAACCGGTATTAGTTGATTATTGGGCAACTTGGTGTGGGCCTTGCAAAATGGTAGGTCCTTTAGTAGAAGAAATAGCTTCTGAATACTCTGGAAAACTAAAAGTAGGAAAATTAGATGTGGATAATAATCAGGCTTCTGCATCTCAACAGAATGTGATGAGTATTCCTACACTACTTATTTTTAAGGAAGGTCAAGTAGTTGCCCAACAAGTTGGTGCTCTAAGCAAGACTCAACTAGCTGAGTTTGTAGAACCTCATATCTAAACTTTAAATTACTAGACGTCTTTAATTAAGGATGGTAGATTGTCGGAGTGTATCTTTTTCTGGTGCACAGAAATCCGCGGATATTTTTTAGCAAGATGCAGTTATCAGAATTAAAAACTTTACCCGTACAAGAACTTATAAGTCTTGGGGAAGGGTATGGGGTAGAGAATGCTGCCCGAATGAAAAGACAAGATATTGTTTTTGGTATCCTAAAGAATAAAGCCAAGCAAGGGGAAGATATTGATGGAGGAGGTGTTCTAGAAATCCTTCAAGATGGTTTTGGTTTTCTAAGATCTCCAGATTCTTCTTACTTATCTGGACCTGATGATATTTATGTTTCTCCAAGTCAAATACGAAGATTTGGATTAAGAACTGGGGATACGATTCATGGGAAGATAAGGCCACCCAAAGAAGGAGAAAGATATTTTGCGATATTGAAGATTGAAAAAATAAATTTTGATGAACCAGATCAAGCTAAAAACAGGGTATCTTTTGAAAACCTCACTCCACTGTTTCCTGATCAGCGGATGGTTTTAGAATCTGGTAGTGGTAGCACAGAAGATCTTTCTGCACGGGTTATTGATTTGACCGCTCCAACTGGTAAGGGTCAGAGATCCTTAATAGTTTCTCCACCCAAAGCAGGAAAGACTTTATTACTCCAAAGCATCGCCCATTCAATTGAAAAAAATCATCCAGAATGCATAGTTATGGTCTTACTTGTTGATGAAAGACCAGAAGAAGTGACTGAAATGGTTCGTTCTGTGAAAGGTGAGGTTATCGCTAGTACATTCGACGAACCTGCTACAAGGCATGTTCAAGTAGCTAACATGGTTATTAACAAGGCGAGAAGACTCGTTGAGCACAATAAAGATGTAGTGATTCTTCTTGATTCCATAACAAGATTGGCAAGAGCTTATAATTCAACTCAAGCAGCTTCAGGAAAGATACTCACCGGTGGAGTAGACGCTAATGCGCTTGAGAAACCAAAAAGATTTTTTGGTGCAGCAAGAAATATAGAGGGAGGAGGCAGCTTAACTATCATTGCAACTGCCCTTATCGATACAGGTTCAAGAATGGATGAAGTTATCTTTGAGGAATTTAAAGGAACCGGTAATTCTGAAATAAACCTTGATAGGAAGATTGCAGAAAGAAGAGTGTTTCCAGCTATAAATATTCGAAAAACAGGTACAAGGAGAGAAGATCTTCTTACTACAGACTCAGAACTTCGTCATATTACAATTCTAAGAAAATTACTTAGCGAAATGGAAGATACGGCGGCCATGGAATGGGTTCTAGATAAACTGAAGGATTTCAAGACTAATGCAGAATTCTTCGAATCCATGAAAAGAAAGTAACTTTTATTCCTTAATAGCCATCTCCTTCTTTTTTTCAGCTTTCCTATTTGTTTTAAATAAGGAGATTATTTTTTCTATCAATCCCATGAGAAGTAGTATTAAGAGAATAAATACTGCTAGCCCACTAATTATCATTGGGCTATTAAGGTTTATTTCCTTACCCCAGAGGCTTACAATTTTGGTCTCAAATAAAAATTGAGCTTCTCCAAAAATTAAAGCCAGAATAACAGCAAGTATTATTAAAATTAAAAAAATTCTAGGCATTTTTTTTCTTGAGAAGACAGTATCTTGTTTGACCAGCAACCTTTGACTTAACAAGATCCCATTCTAAAAGTATTTCATTAAGTTCTTTTTCTTTTTCCACTTCTGTGCAAATAATAGATTTATTGGATATTAGATCTTTTTCTCTTAATAAAGCACAAGCTTTTTTTACCAAATTTAGCCTAAAAGGCGGGTCAATAAATACAATATCAAGGGGGTCTTTAATTTTTTTTTCGAATGGAAACATTAAAGAGTCAACATTAATTATTTCAGTTTGATCCTGAATGTTTAGACTTGTAATAGTTTTAGACAACTTTTCACACAGCTTGTTATTTTTTTCAGCAAAAAAAACAAAAGATGCTCCTCGAGAAATTGCTTCTATTCCTAGGGCTCCAGTTCCTGCAAACATATCCAAGCACAGAGAACCTTTAATGTTATACATCAACCAATTAAAGATGGTTTCTTTGGTTTTATTAGTAGTGGGCCTTATACGCTCGGAAGCCTTGAAAGGAAGTTTTAATCCCTTAAATCTTCCAGCCACAACTCTCACATTGGAAACTCTTTGTCTCATTAGTCTTGACGCTTTATTCAAATAATATCAGCTTAAATAAATTAAAGTAGATTTAGCTTTATAGACGTGATAATTTGCGCCTTCATGGACTCTGATCCTGTTAAAAGTGAATTCATCCAAGCCATGCGTGGCATAACTTCTACGGTGACTGTTGTCTCTGCTAAGAGCGGTTCTAGCCAACAAGCTATGACGGCAACCTCTGTAGCTTCTTTGTCTTTAGAACCTCCCTCAATGTTGGTATGTATCAATCATGAAGCTTCTATTCATCAAGTGATGGACAAAGGCTTGGGTTTTTGTATAAATGTTTTAACTATAGGTCAACAGAATGTTGCTGAAGTTTGCAGCCATAAAGAGAAAGAAGACCAGAGATTCTTGGAAGGCAACTGGTCTGTATTGGAAGACATTCCTTATAATACAGATTCTCAGTCAAATTTATTCTGTCAATGTGTTGATACCATAAGGCACAAATCTCATACAGTTTATATAGGTGAAATAACCAAGGTTATTAACAAGAACATATCTGAGCCATTGCTTTACAAAGACGGCAACTACTTAGATTAATTTTAGGTTGAATAATATGAAAGCAAGGAAGCGTTTCTTTAATTTATACCTTGGACTTTTACTTCTTTCCCTTTCCCTTTCTTCTCTACAAGTCTGTTCAGAGATTGTAATCGATGGTGAATTATCTGAAGAAGAATGGGAACTAGCTAGAGAGATTAATGAATTTTATGAAGTATTTCCTTTTTCTTTGAATGATGCTGATGTAAATACAAAGATTCTTATACAACAAGATGAGAAAGGTATTTATTTTGGCTTTATTAATCCCCAAGCAAAAGAAAGCATACGAGCCAATCAACACCAAAGAGATCAGGGTGCGAGGCCTCCTATTGGCGATCAAGTAGGTGTCACCATAGATTTTGATAATGATGGCAAGACTGGTTATAGATTTTCAGTAAATGCAGGAGGTTCAATCAACGACGGTACTGTTATCAATGAAAATGAACAGAACTTTGATTGGGATGGAGATTGGTTATCAGCAACTAGTATTTCAGAAGAAGGTTGGTATGCAGAGATCTTTATTCCTTGGTCAATTACCTCAATGAAATCACATAAAGGCGTAGAACGAACCGTGGGTTTATGTTTTTACAGAATGCTTCTTTCTGAGTACCGTGTATTTGCAACCTGCAGAGGAAGTCCATACCAGAACAAATTTCTATCAGTATTCGATGAATTTAATTTTAAGCAATATGAAGTTTCTCAATTAGATTTCTTTCCATACCTAACTATTTCTGATGATGCAGCTAAGAATAAAGATGAAACAAAATTTGGAGCTGAAGTCTTCTGGAAGATAGACTCAAGTAAGCAATTAAATGCGACCTTTAATCCAGATTTTGGTCAAGTAGAAAGTGATGAACTGGTTGTTAATTTTTCCGCCTCTGAAACTTATTACTCAGATAAACGTCCATTCTTTTCGGAGAATCAATCCATGTTTGAAGTTCAAGGTTACGAAATGTTTTATGTCATTAACACAAGACGAATAGGCGCTGCACCAGACTACAATTGCTCTAAATTTTCTTCAAGTTTGGCTTCTTTGTGCAACACAAACAAAAAGGGTACCTCGGATATAGACTTAGCAGTTCGATACATACAACAAACCGAGAATCTGGATTTTGGTTTCTTAGGAGCATCTGAAAAAGATGAAGAATTTAGCCAGGGAAGAGATTTTTATGCCACTAAATTAAGGAAAACGAGCAAGAACCTTTCATTTGGATATTTAGGAACTTATGTAGAAAGACCTGTATTAAATCGAGAGGCAATTGTACATACTGCGGATTTTGAGTATTGGGCGACAGAAGACCTCAGAATAACTGGTATTTTAATGAATTCCAAGGTTAACGATGAAGATGGATATGGTTTCAGGATTGGATATGGCTATACCCCCAGTAAAAACTTTTCAGGTGGATTGGGTATTTGGTATTTCGATGAAAAAATAGATTTAAGTGATATCGGATATTTGTGGAGAAATGATTATGCAATGTTTTCAGGACGATACGAGTGGAAGCAACCAGATTTTCCTGAAGATTCCTTGACCAGAGAAAGAAGCTATCAACTAGATTTTACTTATGAAACCGATAAAGATGGGAACAAGGAAACTCCTCCTGTTTCACTTACATTTAAGAATGGATTTAGGAATTCGTCCCAAGCCACATTAAAAACATTTTTTAGGGCAAGTGGGAGGGATAGTGTGATTACGAGGCGATATGAGAAAGCTCCTTTTGTAAATATGCCGAAAGGGTATGGCTATGAATTTGAATATATGGGACCCTCGCGAGAATTTTATCAATATATGTTCCATTACAACCGAAGAAAAGGAGAAGAATATACGCCTTCTTTAGGCTGGACTACTGTTTACGATGTATTCCTTGAAATATCTCCTACTGACTTTTTCTCACTATCTTTGTTTTACCAGGAGCATAAGGAAAAAGATTGGTTGAATTGGATTCAAGATAACTTGTTGGCGACCTATGACATGAAACAGAGAGTTACAGTAACTGGACTCAATTGGTTTAAAGGGGATAAACATGAATTAAGAGTTAAGGCTCAAATGGTTGCTTTTACTGCAAGAGACCCAATACCTTTTTTAGCAGACCAATATGGAAATCTAAATAACTCACTTAAAATTGCTTTACCCCCTATTACTTTAAGTGACTTGGCTTTTCAAATCAGATACAGATTTGAACTAATGCCATTGTCCTACCTATATGTTGTCTATACCAAAGGCGGAAGGGTAGTTGAAACTGATGAAGAAGACAGTCTGAAAAAAATCTACAAGCGCCCCTGGGAAGACCCTCAATCTGATACTTTTACTGTAAAATTAAGATATCGGTTCTAGCAGAGGAATAAATGAGATCTAGGAAGGTAAGGTTTAAAAGTATTTCTTTATTTTTCCTTTTATTTTTTAGTAATTTTCTTTTATCTAACATCATTGTGGATGGAAAGTTAGATGAAGAGGAATGGAAATCAGCCCAACAAATAGACAAGTTTTATCAGGTCTTTCCTTTTACTCTGGACGAACCTGAACAGAAAACTACAGTTTTAGTTTACGAAACGGAAAGAGGTCTGTTTGTGGGATATATAAATTATCAACCCAGAGAAACCATGCGCACCCAGCTACATGAAAGAGATGCCGACAATGCAAACGCAGACAAAGTAGGAATGAGTGTGGATTTTGATGGAGACTCTTTAATGGCATATTCCTTTACGGTCTCTTTAGGAGGATCTTTGTGGGATGCGGTATATAGTAATGAGAACGAGGGAAAGAAGGATTGGGATGCTGACTGGATAGCCAAAACTTCAATTTCTGATAATGCTTGGTTCGCTGAACTTTTTATCCCCTGGACAGTAGCTCCAATGAAAACTCAAACAGGGGACAAAAGAGACATTAAGATCAGTTTCTGGAGATCCTCTTTAGAAATTTCAAAAGCGTTTGCTACCATTAAGTCTAATCCCAAGAGGTCAAGATTTATTTCAACTTTTAACGATTTTCAAATAAAAAACTACGATACTTCAAATATAGACTTTTTCCCTTACCTGACTGTCTCCGAAGAAAAAACATCTAATGAAGTAGACACTAAAGTAGGGGCAGAAGTTTTTTGGAAAATAGATTCTGGTAGTCAATTGAACCTAGCTTTCAATCCAGATTTTGGACAAGTGGAAAGTGATGATGTGGTAATAAATTTTTCAGCTATGGAAACTTTCTACGAGGATAAGAGGCCATTCTTCTCTGAGAATCAGTCTATGTTTGATGTGGATGGGTATCGCTTTGTGTACGTTATAAATACCAGGAGGATAGGAGGTACTCCAGATTACAATTGCTCTCAATATTCATTGGAGCTTGAAGCTGTTTGTAACGAGAATAAGCTAGGAAGCAATGATATAGATGCAGCTTTTAGGTATACCAAGATTGGACAAAATTATGATGTTGGTTTTCTTGGGGCAGTAGAATCAGATGAAAACTTCAGTGAAGGAAAAGACTTTTTTGGAGTTAGGTACAGAGTTAAGAAAGATAATCTTTCTGTAGGATACTTAGGTACGTTTGTAAAGAATCCTATTATGGACAGAGAGGCAAACGTGAATGCCCTAGATTTTGATTATCGATCCGCTAATGATTTAAGGATTTACGGTCTCCTTCTTAACTCTATTGTGGAAGATCAGAAAGGCTATGGTTTGAGAATGAGCCTCAGGAAACAGGTCAATAGGGATTTATCTACTGGCTTTGGATTCTTCTATTTAGATGAAGATCTTAACTTAGATGACATGGGGTACTTGTTTCGGAATGATTGGATTATGTTTGGAGGAAGAACTATGCTCCAGCAAACTTCCTTTGAAGAATCTTCTCCAATTTTGATTAGAACCTATCAGTTGGGGTACGGCTGTAGAAGTAATACCAGTGGTGAAAGAGAAGGTTGCTACTCGAGTTTAGATTTTACTAGTCAGTTTAAAAATACTTCCCGGGTGATGGCTGACATATTTTTTAGAACAAGCGCTAAAGACAACATGATTACACGCGGTTACGAGTTAGCACCATTTGTTAAATTACCTCAAAACTACGGTATTAAATTGATGTATCACGGACCAAAAAACAAATATTGGCAATGGAATTTGATTATAGAAAGAGCCAAGGGCAGTTCATATTCAAGTGATTTGGGATGGAGAAATAAATATTTTTCTTCCATCAAACTTTTCCCTCTAGAAAATTTGACTCTAAAATTGGATTATGCGCATGAAGAGGAAAAAAATTGGTTGAACTGGATTCAAGAGAATCTTTTAGGGACTTACGAAAGAACTCAAAAAGAAACCAATATTTCTTTAACGTACTTTAAAGGCATCAAACATGAGTTGAGAGTTAAAGCTCAGATGGTTGCGTTTACGGCCATAAAACCTCAAGCTCATTTAGCGTCAATAAACGGACATCTTAACCAAAGCTCAATAAATTTAGATCCATTCAGTTTGGGTCAATTGGCTTTTCAGGTTCGTTATCGTTACGAATTTATGCCCTTAGCATATTTGTACGCAGTTTATACTCGAGGGGGCAAGATTTATGAAGCGGATGAGGAAGATGATTTGGGCACTTTATACAAAAGGCCTTGGCAAGATCCAAGCAAGGATAATTTCACCGTTAAAGTAAGATACCGTTTCTAGTTTTTATGCTCTTCAGAGCAAAACCACTTTCCACCAGATTCTAAAGCTACAGATTTGGGGATATTTACACTACAGGTTTCGCATTTGACCATCTCAGCAGTAACTTTTTCTTGAGCTTTCCCTTTTCTTCTGTATAGGAAATAAAGCCAGACTAGTCCAGCTATTCCCAAGATTAAGATAAGTTGAGACAAATCTAATCCACCCTTGGTGGAGGTGGAATTTCTTCATCTCCCAATAACCCAAACGATAAGCGACTAACCCATGATCTCTTCGGTCTAATGACAGCTTCAGCATCATAATCTGGATAACTGACCTTTAAGATTTCATAGCTCTTCTGACGTAAATCTTCATAGCCCAACCGGCCATAAGCTTTTATTAAGATGGAAAGAGCTTCTGGAACCTGTGGCGTATTAGGCAAATGCTCTAATACATATCTAGCTCTTCCTAAGGCTGCAATATAAGCTTTTCTTTGCATGTAAAAATTAGCCACAATGATTTCGTGTTCGGCTAAGATATTTTTAAGGTAAATCATGCGTTGCTTGGCATTAGCTGCATAGTTTGAGTCTGGGAATCTGGCTAAAAATTCACTTAGATCTTCAAAAGATTGTTCAGCTGGTTCAATGTCTCTTTTAGACAAGTTGGATTCAAAATATCGGGTAAAGAGACCTGAATCCTCAGTAAAGCCAGAAAGCCCCCTGAGATAATAGGCATAACCGGCATGAGGGTGACGGGGATGCAAATTAATGAACCTTTCGGCAGCTGATCTAGCTGCTTCAAATTCAAAATTTTTATAGTAAGCATAAATAAGTTCTGCTTGAGCTTGTTCTGCATATCGACCAAAAGGAAATCTTCTTTCAAGGCTTTCTAAGCTAGCGATAGCATTGCTAAAATTCCCATTCTTTAACCGTATCTGAGTAGTATCGTAGAGTTCTTTTTCTAAAAACCGTTCATCGGGCTGTTCTTCAGTACTCGAACAAGAAAGCATTAAACCGATAGAGAGAAATAAAAGTAGTGAAGATCTGACAAATATCTTATTTAATAGGTGGTAATCTTGATAGCCTAGCATTTGGATTGCTGATTCTACATTTCTGGTCTGTTATTGGACAGAAAAAGAATTTTATGGTTCCTTAGTAACAAAGATTAATTAAAAGTGAATCGAAAGATATCTTTAAGTTTAAAGGTCGATGCTGATCAAAAAGGGCAGAGAATAGATGTGGTTGTAGCAAAAGCTTTTCCTGAATTTTCTCGAAGCCATTTACAGAAATTTATTAAAGAAGGAACCTTAAAAGTAAATGGTAAACAAACCAAAGCGAAGAAAATACTTGAAGGCAATGAGCTGATTGAAATCAAGGCAACCGAAACTTCTCAAAAAGACCATAAACCTGAAAATATTAGCTTGGACATCTTATTTCAAGACGAGCACATTATAGTTATTAATAAGGAGCCAGGATTGGTTGTCCATCCTGGAGCAGGGAACAGAAGCGGTACACTTGTAAATGGCCTTATTAATTACGATTCAAAGTTAGCTTATTTACCCAGAGCTGGCATTGTTCATAGACTAGACAAAAACACTTCAGGATTAATGGTTGTTTCAAGAAATGAGAGATCTTATTTGCATCTAATTGAACAGTTGAAACGAAGAACAGTTGTCAGAGAATATTCTGCTTTGGTTGTAGGAGAACCAATTACAGGCGGAATTATAAATAAACCCATAGGTAGGCATCCAAAATTTAGAACCAAACAAGCGGTTATCAAAAAAGGAAGAGAAGCTATTACTAAATATAAAACAATAGAGAAAATGAAAGGATATTCCCTCTTAGAAGTCTCTCTTAAAACAGGAAGGACACACCAAATAAGGGTTCATTTGTCTTACTTAGGCTTTCCAATCATAGGAGATTCAGTGTATGGAGGCAGAAAGAAATATGCAAAGGGTACTTCCGATGAACTAAGGTCAGTAATAGATAATTTTAAAAGACAAGCCCTTCATGCTAGTTCACTAGCTCTTAAGCACCCTTCAACTAATGAAATTATGAATTTCAATAGTGATTTACCAGAGGATATGACTTCATTAAGGAAAGCACTTAAAACAAATGAATGAACAACTTTTCATTAAGCCAGAAGAATGCCTTGCAGCTGAAGTTTCCACGCTTATGCTAACTAAAAAATATTTTGATAAATATCTATCCAAAGTTGAGAACAAGCAGATAATTGAAAATCTCATAGAGTTTCAAATAAATTTGCCGATTATTTGGATAAACCAGGAACATAGTTCTAAGGTACAAGAAATAAAAAAGAATAGTTCAGTATTGATAAACGCTTGCGATGGTCTTTATACGCAGTGTTCACTTCAAGCTTTAGCCATTAAAACAGCGGATTGCTTGCCTTTAATTTTATCTTCTAAAGATGGAAAGGAAATATCCGCTTTGCATGTGGGATGGAGAGGATTACAAAAGGGAATAATTGAAAATGCTCTTTCCTTCTTTAAATGTGACTTAAAAGACATTATGACTTGGATGGCACCTTGTATTTCTGCACAAAATTACCAAGTTGGCGAAGATGTCTATGCTTCTTTTATCAGTTCTGATAACAAAAGTATCTCTAGTTTTAAACCAACAGAAAGGAAAGATAAGTGGCTTTTTAGTTTAACGAATGAATGCACGAGAAGACTAGAAAGATTCAATATTAAGGTAATAGCGAATAAATTTTGTACTTTCCGAGATAAAGAATTTTTTTATTCTTTTAGACGAGAGCAATCTTTGGAAAGAATGGTGACCTTAGTTTGGAGGAACAATGAGTAACAAAGGCTTTATTGGACTAGGAGTTTTGGGGTCGCCCATAGCTGGTCATATTAAAAGAGGAGGTTATGAGGTTACAGTCTTTAATCGCAGCTTAGGGAAAGCTACTTCTTGGAGAGAGCTCTATGGGGGTGAAATCGCCAGTTCCCCTGCTGAATTAGCGGAAGGGTGCGATATGGTTTTCCTGTGCGTAGGTAATGATGAAGATGTTGAACAGGTTATTTTGGGGAAAAAGGGAGTACTGGAAAGTTTGAATCCTGGTGGAATAATCGTCGATCACACCACTACTTCTGCTGTTTTAGCAAAGAAAATTGCCTTAAAGTCTTTAGAAAAGGAAATATTCTTCATAGACGCACCAGTGTCTGGTGGTGAGGCAGGTGCGAAACAGGGGACTCTAACCGTTATGGTCGGTGGCAATGAAATAGCGTTTGAAAGAAGTCAAAAGGTAATTCAACTTTATTCTAAATATTCTAAAAGGATGGGGAATTCTGGAGCTGGGCAATTAACTAAGATGGTGAATCAAATTTGCATTGCAGGTCTGGTTCAGGGGTTAGCAGAAGGAATGCATTTTTCAGAACAAGCCGGTTTAGATACGAAAGAAGTAATAGATGTGATTTCAAAAGGCGCTGCTCAATCTTGGCAAATGGTTAATAGATGGGAAACCATGCTTGAGGATAAGTATGATCATGGTTTTGCTGTTGATTGGATGCGTAAAGATTTAGCTTTTGCAATAGAAGAAGCTCAGGTGAATGGTTCAAAATTAGAAATTACAAAATTGGTAGATTCTTTTTATTCTGACCTACAAGACCAAGGAGGAGGCAGATGGGATACCTCAAGCCTTTTCAAGAGATTAAATAAAAAATGAAATCCTTTCTTGATTCTAATAACTCTGTTAACAAAAAGCTTTTTGAGGACACTAAAGAAGACCTGAAGGGATTAACACAAAAACTAAAAATAGGCTCTGTTGCAACTAAATACCTGATTAAAATTGTTATTCCATTAACGGCTTTCTTTGGTTCTTTACAAAAGAGAGAAAATCCTTACTTTATTTGCTTCTCAGGAGGACAGGGCTCAGGAAAGACAACTCTTTCAGAGTTTGTACAGTTAGCCCTTCAGAAGGGGTTAAATAAGAGGACAATAGGATTTTCTATTGATGATATTTATAAAACCAGAGAGGAACGAGAAGAACTAGCTGACTCTATTCATCCTCTATGTAAGGTAAGGGGTGTGCCTGGAACTCATGATATTCAATTAGGATTGGACACTCTAGATGCTCTCTCTAATGCAAAATCTTCAAGCTTTACGCCAATTCCATCTTTTTCAAAACCTTTAGACCAACATCATCCTGAAGATGCTTGGGAATTGTTTGAAGGTAGACCAGATTTTATTTTTTTTGATGCTTGGTGTGGCGGGACTAAACCTGTTTCTAAAGAAAATTGGAAACCACCCATGAATGCCTTAGAAAAAGAAGAGGACCCTGAAGGAGTCTGGTCTAAATGGAGTAATGAAGAATTGGCAGGAGATTACCAAATCTTATTTAATAGATTCGACCTACTGCTCATGATTAAAGTTCCCAGTATGGAGCATGTCTTTGAGAGTAGGTGGCTACAAGAACAAACACTAGCAAAATCCATTTCAGATCCTGAGTTAAAAAAGAAAATAATGACTAAAGAAGAAGTGTGGAGATTTGTCATGCATTACGAAAGATTAACACGTTATATATTGGAGGAGATGCCTTCTTTCGCTGATATAGTCTTGGAAAGAGATGAAGATTTTAATTTCTCTTTTGTTAAAACACCTTATGCTTGATGGTATGTGGAATTCTTGACTTCGACTTATCTGCTGTCACAATTCGCCACCTTCGGTTTTTTGCCAGTGAATTAAATACTAGACATGAGTAAGGAAAAACTATCTGGAGCAGATGCTCTCATGCGATCACTTCAAGAGGAAGAGGTAGATCTTATTTTTGGTTATCCAGGCGGAGCAAATCTTCACATCTATGATGCCCTATTTAACCAGCAGGCTGTGAAGCATGTTTTGGTTAGACATGAGCAGGGTGCAGTTCATGCAGCCGATGGTTATGCCAGAAGTTCAGGAAAGCCTGGAGTTGTATTTGTAACGTCTGGTCCTGGAGCTACCAACGCAATCACAGGAATAGCTACAGCCCATATGGACTCAACTCCTGTTATTGTCATATCGGGTCAAGTAAAGTCTCATCTAATAGGAACAGATTCTTTCCAAGAAACTGACATGATAGGCATCTCTCGTCCTATTGTTAAACATAGTTTCTTGGTCAAGAAAGCAGAAGAAATTCCACTCATAATCAAGAAAGCATTTCACATAGCTGTTTCTGGAAGACCGGGACCAGTGGTTATTGATATTCCAAAAGACGTTACGGATCCAGGCTATGAGTTTGATTACTCTTATCCTGAAGAACTTGATATTAGGTCGTATAAACCTGTAGAAGAAGGACACTCAGGTCAGATCAGAAGAGCCGCCAAACTTTTGTTGGAAGCGGAAAAACCCGTCATTTATAGTGGTGGTGGTGTTATTCAAAGCAATGCATCGCAAGAATTAATAGAGTTGGCTAATCTACTCAATTTTCCAGTTACTAACACTTTAATGGGGCTTGGAGCTTACCCTGGGACGGATAAAAGATTTATTGGGATGTTAGGTATGCACGGGACTTATGAAGCCAATATGGCTATGCACAACTGTGATCTAATACTTGCAGTTGGGGCGAGATTTGACGATCGCATCACTAACGATCCAGCCCAATTTTCTCTTGGAGCAAAAAAGATTCATATTGATATTGATCCGGCCTCACTTTCAAAGATTATCAAAGTAGACGTTCCAATAGTAGGATCAGCAAAAAATTGTTTAAAACAATTGATCAGAGAATTAAAGAAAAAGAAATCCAAGATCGATAAAGAGAAAATTAATCCTTGGCTTAATCAAATTGCTGAATGGAGATGTCAACATGGGCTAAACCATAACATGTTAGATAAACCAACTTCTAACGGGAAAATATTACCCCAGCAAGTCATTCAATCTTTATATAAAGAAACAGAAGGCAATGCCTATGTCACTTCTGATGTAGGACAACATCAAATGTTTGCTGCTCAGTATTACCATTTTGATAAGCCGAGAAAGTGGATTAACTCTGGCGGCCTGGGAACCATGGGGTTTGGTTTACCAGCAGCCATGGGCGTTCAGTTAGCTTTTCCAGAAGCCTGTGTTGCTTGCGTAACTGGTGAAGGCAGTATTCAGATGTGTATACAAGAACTTTCAACTTGTTTGCAATACGATTTACCCATAAAGATTATCAATGTTAATAACTCTGCTTTAGGTATGGTAAAACAATGGCAGGATATGCAATACGATGGAAGACTATCTCAAAGTACCTATGAAGATTCTTTGCCTGATTTTGCTAAATTGGCTGAATCATATGGACATGTTGGCATTAAGGTGGAAAACCCTAAAGACCTTGAACCTTCAATGAAAGAATGTTTTAAATTGAAGAATAAACTGGTGTTTCTAGATATCGTTGTTGATCAAGATGAACATGTTTACCCCATGTTAGAGGCCGGAATGTCAATGGAATCCATGTGGCTTGATAAAGAAACGAAGACTTGGGAATGAGAAGGGTAGTTGCATTATTGATGGAAAACCAACCTGGTGCTTTGTCTCGAGTTGTTGGTTTATTTTCTCAGAGAGGGTACAACATAGAATCTCTCATCGTTGCCCCAACTAATGATCCTTCTTTATCTAGGTTAACCATGACCACAGATGGTGACACCCGAGTGATAGAACAAATTACCAAACAACTTAATAAACTAATTGATGTTGTAAAAGTTATTGATTTGTCAGATGAGGATTACCTCGGAAGAGAACTTTTACTAATCAAATTAGAATTGACGAAAGAGGCAGAAGAAAGAATTAAAGATTTAGGGGGCGATGTTTTGTTTAAAAGCGAAACCCTTTTGAATGCAGAATTTGTTGGTAATTCTGAAGACTTGGACAAGATAGTGGACACTTTAAGTGAATTAAATCTTTTAGAAGTAGTAAGAACTGGGCTTTCAGGTATATCCTCAACCTCGAGAACTTTAACAATATAATTTTTTTTTGGAGAAGGCTATGCAAATTTATTACGACAAAGATGCAGATCTCAACAATATAAAAAATAAAAAAGTAGTTATTGTGGGTTATGGGTCGCAAGGCCATGCTCATGCCAATAATCTTAAAGACTCAGGTATTGATGTTAGCGTTGCTCTCAGGAAAGACTCTACTTCTTGGCAGAAGGCTCAAGAATCTGGGTTTATGGTTCAAGAAGTAAAAGAGGCAGTTAAAGAGGCTGATTTGGTAATGGTGTTAATGCCGGATGAATTGCAATCTTCGACTTATACATCAGAAATAAATGAAAACATAAAACAAGGAGCAGTCTTAGCTTTTGCTCATGGTTTTAATATTCATTTTAAGATGATTCTTCCTCGAGAAGATTTGGATGTGGTGATGATAGCTCCAAAGGGACCTGGTCATACGGTTCGGTCACAATATGCAGAAGGAGCAGGGGTGCCTTGTTTGATCGCTATTCATAAAGACGTTTCAGGTAATGCTAAAGAAATAGCTTTAGCTTATGCCTCTGCGATAGGTTCTGGAAGAGCAGGAATTATTGAAACAAATTTCAAAGATGAGACCGAAACCGATTTGTTTGGAGAGCAAGCGGTTTTGTGTGGCGGCCTTACTTCTCTAATTCAAGCAGGGTATGAAGTTTTGGTAGAAGCCGGTTATCCTCCAGAGATGGCTTATTTTGAGTGTCTTCATGAGGTTAAATTAATCGTGGATCTAATTTACGAAGACGGCTTACAAAATATGCGCTACAGCATCTCCAATACAGCCGAGTTCGGAGACTATACCAGTGGACCAAAAATCATTACTCAAGAGACTAAGGAAGAGATGAGAGCAATACTGAAAAGAATTCAATCAGGAGAATTTGCAGATCAATTCATGGCGGATTGCAGGCAAAGTAATGATGGCAGAGGAGGGCCAGAAATGAAAAATTATAGGGAGAAAGCTGCTTCTCATCCCATAGAAGAAGTAGGCAGAGAACTTAGAGCAATGATGCCTTGGATAGCCCAAAACAAGTTAGTCGATAAAGCAAAAAACTAAATTCAGTGCCTAAAGAAACCGAAAAACTTGATCTTTTTGATGAACACGAAGAGGTTATTTCTAGGGGAGGAAAAAAAGTAAAAAGAAGGGGTATCTTTTTATTGCCAAACCTTTTAACCACCGCTTCTCTATTTGCTGGGTTTTTTTCAATCATTTCCTCTATTGAAGGAAACTTTATATTTGCAAGTATAGCGGTGTTTGTAGCGCAGATTTTTGATGGTTTGGATGGAAGAGTAGCCAGGCTTGCCAAAGCCGAGAGTAAATTTGGGGCACAATACGATAGCCTCTGTGATGTTATTTCTTTTGGCCTAGCCCCTTCTATCTGTATTTTCTTATGGGGACTAAATTCCTTAGGCCAAACGGGTTGGGTTTTCTCATTTTTATTCGTGGCGGCTGCCGCCCTACGTTTAGCACGATTTAATGCCAACATCGGTTCTGAGAATAAATTTTTTAAAGGCTTACCAACTCCAGTAGCAGCCGGAATGATAGTTTATTATGTATGGACTTTGAGCTCGTTTGGAATTGAAGGTGAAGCAGTTGGATTTATGCTATCGATTATTACCGCTATTATCACCGGTTTAGTTTCAATCTTGATGGTTATAAATGTGCCTTATTACAGCTTTAAAGTAATTGAGATGAAGAGAAGGGTGCCTTTCTTTTCCATCTTAATGGTGGTTTTTATCTTCGCTTTAATCTCTCTCGACCCTCCTTTAGTTCTTTTAACTTGTGCAATACTTTATATCTTGTCTGGACCAGTCATTTGGGTGGTAAAAAACTTACGCAAGTAATCCATTCATTGTAAGATGCGCCCTCCACACAAGTGGGTCTGTAGCTCAGTTGGCGAGAGCGCACGCCTGATAAGCGTGAGGTCGGAAGTTCAAGTCTTCCTAGGCCCACCACACCGAGACGGTGTATGGGGCTGTAGCTCAGTTGGGAGAGCGCGGGCTTTGCAAGCCTGAGGTCGTCGGTTCGATCCCGATCTGCTCCACCATAATCATAAGTTGGTATCATCAGTTGGCGTCATCCCGCTGGTCGTTTCGGGTGGGCGATGCCCCGCGGGGAACAGCATCAGTTGCTCCCGGTCAGCGCCCTCCCCCTCCACCGACCACTGTCACACTCTGAGGCCCCTCGGCTTCTTGCGGTTTACGATAGCCTTGAGAAGGAAGGGCACTGTGTCCCCGGCGGGTTTCAAACGCACACTCAGTAGAAGTAGAGCAGAGCCACACTTACCCCGACCCACAGAACCATGGTAATCTGGAGGGGCCGATCTTCCCAGATCACCATGGTCGGGCTGTCGCCACCTTCGTAGTGGTGGACGATGTACAGATACCTGAGTATCCCATACAGAACAAACGGAATCGTCCACTGCATGGGAGGCCGCGAATCTCCCTGTCCGGGTTCGCCGACGCCCATCGCGTACAGGGCGTAGCATATGATGGTTGCCGAAGTCA
>ENA-ORDI01000046-ORDI01000046.1-marine-metagenome-genome-assembly--contig:-NODE-46-length-75978-cov-5.996430_pt1 | contig 75978 bp, 72 predicted proteins | sample MGYA00248628_ERZ508525 | MGnify/ENA primary metagenome ERZ508525 (study PRJEB26195, sample SAMN05422138) | marine metagenome | isolation source: East of Porto Seguro, South Atlantic Ocean | place: Atlantic... | reverse complement strand
CCCATCAAATCATAGATTGTGATAGACACATTGGCATCCGTCGGCAACGCATATTGGATCTGTGTGCTGGGATTAAAAACAGATGAAACATCAATCATCTCCGGATGTGATGTAACAATATCTTTGGGCGAAATAATGGGGTTTTTGGGGTACCGTTTAAACATAATATATTATAAGAGCAGGCAATTTAAGGGTAGATAGTAATAAATTAATTGATACGATTATACTTTTTCATTATCTGAATAAGTCGATCATGGGGCAAAGCCCATACTTTATTATTATTGATTCCTTCCATAGTCTCCGCTGCAACCAATGTGTTAACAATCGCCTCTTCCACAGCTTGAACCGTAGCTTCAAAAAGTGGAGACATCATCCAGTTTGGTAGCATCTCTACATTGACTGTACCATCAGAAAAAGCCACATTAGAATTTGCTGTAGAGAACGCAATAAAAATATCACCGGAACCATCATGCCCATACCCGCCAACTTTCCCAACACCCATAGGAACCCGACGAGCCAATCGTTTCATTTGATGTGCCAGTAACGGCGCATCTGTAGCAATGACAACAATAATTGAACCATCACCTTCATGATTTTGCTCATAACTGTCTCTAGGCATCAAGTCTGTGATTTCTTTCCCAACAGGCACACCAGCAATAGTGAGGTTTTTACGGTCACCATAATTTGCCTGGACCAAAACGCCCAACGTATAATCTTGATTCTTAATGGTCACCACACGAGAAGCTGTTCCAATTCCACCCTTGAAAGAATGGCAAACCATCCCGGTTCCTCCACCAACATTCCCTTCTTCAACTGGACCACTTTTTGCATTGCGAATTGCTTCGTGAGCGTGTTTCTCTTTTACATGAAAACCATTAATATCATTTAGCAACCCGTCCCATGTTTCAGCAACAATGGGTAGCGACCACCAATATCCACTGGCATCCGCAGATCCCTGGCTTGCCCGCCAGGAAATGACAGCGTCCCGAACAATTCCAACGCTATGCGTATTGGTGATCATAATAGGTCCTTCAGCAAATCCGGATTCTTCAACCCAAGTGGTCCCTGTCATTTCTCCATTGCCATTCAAGGATGACCACCCTGCAAAACAGGGGTCATCTAAACTACGATCTCCTCTTGGTAAAATTGCCGTTACGCCGGTACGAATGGGGCCCTTCCCTTGAACCAGTTTGCCTTCACCTTCTATCAAAGTTGTATGGCCCACTTGCACACCGGATACATCGGTTATTGCATTAAGTGGCCCCGGACTTCCATCAAAATGAAACCCCAGATCACGAGCTCTTGATTTAGTCCCAGCCTGAAGCCATGTGAAAATAAAAATTATTAATAAGATTTTCTTCATAAGAGTTCTCCATTCAGCGATTCATTGGCAGTGCGACAATTTAAAAATTCAAACAGATAAAAGTGAAAAATAAAAAACCCTGTATTTCTAAAAGGTTTGAAGTATTTAAATCATTGAATATTTCAAAATCACTTCTCAATACCTTAAACTTGGATATCATAACTACAGTTTCAATTACAAATTAAGGATATCAAATGGATTATATTAAATCTGGGAAAATTGTGCTGGAAAAAGAGATTCAATCATTATTGAAATTGAAATCATCTTTAGACAATTCATTCATTCAATCCTGTAAACTGATTAACCACACTTCTGGAAAAACCATATTTGTAGGCCTTGGGAAATCTGGTCATATTGCTCAAAAATGTGCTGCTACCTTTTCCAGTTTGGGGATACCTTCATTTTATGTACATGCAAACGAAGCCTTTCATGGCGATTTTGGGATGATGTCTGGAAATGATCTAATAATAGCTTTCTCTTTTAGTGGCAAAACACCAGAAATTGTTAATGTCGTCAAATACTGCAGTCAAAATAATATTACCGTAATCGGTATATCAGGGGATTCTCAATCTCCATTAGCAAATGCAAGCAATGTTCATCTTGACATTTGTGTTACAGAAGAAGCAGATCATTTAGGTTTAGCGCCTACTTCATCTACAACAAATATGATAGCATTAGGAGATGCTTTAGCATCATCTGTCTCGGAGGATAAAGGATTTAAACGAAGTGATTTTCATGGTTTTCATCCTGGCGGTAGCTTGGGAAATCAATTGGAAAACGAATAAATGGGGCAAGTAACTGTTGTGGGTAGTTTTATGTATGATCTTGTCGCCACGGTGCCACGCCGACCCAAGACGGGAGAAACGCTTGTTGGAAATTCATTTGGAATGTTTCTCGGTGGAAAAGGTGCAAATCAAGCCATCGCTGCCTCCAGAGCTGGTGCAACAGTCACGATGATTGGCAGGTTAGGAAATGATTTATTCGGAAATCAATTTTTAGAGAAATTCTCAAAAGAAGGAATCAACACAGATTTTGTAATCCAGGATGATGAAAATGGTACAGGCGTTGGCATGCCATTAATCGATGCGTCTGGAAATAACAGTATTGTCATTATTCCCCAAGCCAACATGGCACTTACGGTTGATAATATAAATCAGGCAGAATCAATCATTGCTGAAGCAGATGTTTTGGTCATGCAGTGTGAAGTTCCCATGGAAGCCAATCAACGAGCTGCTGAAATTGCCAAACAAAATGATACTTTAGTCATACTCAATCCTGCACCTGCTCAATTAATCCCTGATCAAATATTAAAACTAGTAGATATTATCACACCTAACGAAACTGAAACTGAAACCTTGACAGGATTGCCCACAAAAACTGAGAATGATGTATTAGTTGCTGGAAAGAATCTTCTGTCAAAAGGTGTTGAAACTGTCATCCTAACTTTAGGAGACCGTGGCTCATTGCTATTAAATGAAGATGGAGAAAAAATGATTCCGGCTTTTGATGTTTCAGTAGTGGATACAACTGCTGCTGGAGATTCGTTTTGTGGGGTACTTGCTGCATCGTTGGCTAACGGAAAAAGTATAAACTTATCGGTGGAAATTGCTAATGCTGCCGGGGCCTTAGCCGTGACAAAATTGGGGGCAGAACCATCGTTGCCACAACGAGATGCTATTGATGATTTACTTCAATCTAATTAACGGGCTGTAATCCCAATTCAATTAAATGCTGGCGAATAATTCCCCTTTCCGTTTCTCTGAACTTATGGAAAGGTTCTGCCATAAAATCATTACAAAGATCCATGATGGATAAGGCACATTTCAGACCTTTTAAATAACTTGATTTATATTTTCCTACTGAATAAATAGATGAACTTACTTGCATAATTCTTTCATGTAACTCACCCATTTTTTTCAAATCTCCACCTATAGATGTTTCATACATACTTACATATAATTCAGGAATCAAATTTGCACCTCCACACACGCCGCCATGGCCACCCAGAACAAGTGTCTCCCCTAATAATTCTTCCGGCCCAACAAATAATTTAAAATCATCCTGATCCCTAAAGAGTTGTTGGAGTTGATGAAAATATACCATATTGCCAGAACTATCTTTTAAACCTATCACCCCGGGTAATTCAGATGCTTTTTTCACCGTTTCAGGCTCAAATATCATTTTTGTATGACTCGGCATATTATATAAAAATAATGGAAGTGGTAACCGCTGCTCCAAGTGTTCAATATATTCAATTAATTCAAACTGACCCGCTGGAAAATAATAAGGCGGCGCTAATACAACTGCACTGGCCCCGGCTTCTGCAGCAAATTCTGCTATATTAATTGTTTCGATAAAGGAAGTATCTGTAATTCCAACAAGAACAGGCACTTTTGTCCCGACTTGATCAAGGGTTCTCTTTATAACTTCTTTTCTTAACTGGTGGCTTAGGCTTGGCGCTTCACCCGTTGTGCCCAAAACAAAAAGGCCATGGACTCCCCCTTTAAGAATGTGATTTATTAATTTTTCAATTCCCTGATTGTCTAATGTATCCCAATCTTCCAGGGGCGTAACCATTGGGGGAATTATGCCATGAAATTGATTGTTATTCATCAGAGAAGCTCTTTCATTTTAAATAAATACATTTTCCAATTTTGGATTCAGAATTACCGGAATATATGTTAAAACAGGAAATAATATTTATTTTATTTTTATCCATAGCCCTTGGGGATTTTACCGCCCCGAACAATCATGAAATCTTTAATTTTACCCATATATTATTTGAATGGGAGCAGGAAAAAGATGCCCCCTCGTATAATCTTATTATATACAAGTTCCAGATTTTTCATAAACTGAACCGTTGCTAAAGGTCTTATTTTAGGTTTAATATTCATTCGGAGAAACATGAAATGAGTATAATTGTAACAGGCGGTGCCGGAATGATTGGCAGTAATATTATTGAAGGGTTAAACAAATCTGGACATAATGATATTATTGTTGTCGATCATTTAAAAAACGGGGGGAAATTCCGGAATATATCTGATTTGGATATTTCTGATTATTATGACAAAAAAGATTTTATTTCTCTCATCAAAGATAGAAACGATTTTGGCCAGATTGATGCCCTCTACCACGAAGGCGCTTGTTCTAACACTTTAGAGTGGGATGGCCAATATATGATGGAGAATAATTATGAATATTCGAAGGTGCTTCTCCACTATTGTTTGGATAAAAAAATCCCATTTTTCTACGCATCATCTGCTGCCACTTATGGCGACAGTACTGTTTATAAAGAAAACCCGGAAAATGAAAATCCCATCAATATTTATGGCTATTCCAAATATTTATTCGATCAATATGTTCGGCGGCACGAATCATCCTTTGAGAGCCAAGTGGTTGGCTTTCGCTATTTCAATGTGTATGGACCTAAAGAGCAGCATAAGGGATCCATGGCCAGTGTGGCCTTTCATTTTAATAATCAAATTGAAGCGGGTGAAAATCCGAAACTATTCGAAGGTAGTGGCGGCTTTGACAATGGTGAGCAGCGTCGGGATTTCATATTTGTAGGTGACGTTGTAAAAGTAAATCTTTGGATGATGGCTCACTCCGATGTATCGGGTATTTTCAATATTGGTACGGGAAATAGTCAATCATTTAATGAAGTTGCCAATTCCGTTATCAATTATCATGGAAAGGGTGAAATTAATTATATACCCTTCCCTGACGAATTAAAAGGCAACTACCAAAGTTTTACAGAAGCTGACCTAACTAAATTGCGCACAACCGGTTTCGATGGCTCCTTTAAAACAGTTCAAGAAGGTGTTAAAGAATACATGCAGTGGTTACATCGGAGTTAAGCCCGATTAATTAAAGTTTAATAATTTTTTCTACAATAATGGATGTGCTTTGCCCTGATCGAAATGGGATAATTTTTACTTCTCCCCCATTTTCAGTAACCGTATCTGCTCCAACGATTGTCTCCGGTGTGTAATCGCCTCCTTTTACCAACACATCTGGAATAAGCGTTTTAACAATTTCTGCCGGTGTTTCTTCATCAAAAACAACCACCAAATCAACTGATGCTAATGCATCTAAAATAGCTGCTCTATCATCCTGATTCTGTATAGGACGGAAGTCTCCTTTCAAACCACGAACAGAACTGTCACTGTTCAAAGCCGTTACTAATTTATCACCGCATGCTTTTGCATCGGTTAAATATTCCACATGTCCCCGGTGAAGTATATCAAAACAGCCATTGGTAAAAACCACTTTTAGCCCAGTTGATTTCCATTTATCAACTTGTTTGTTAGCATCAATCCAATTTTTTGCTATCATTTATACATCCATAACTAATTCAATTCTATTATAAAAATATTCCTGTAAAATACTGCCGTTTCCCTCTCATGACTTTTGTGACATTCACTATTACAACTGGTGTATTATTGTTCATTTTTATCTCTAAATCTGTAACTCGGGTTTTTTGAAATTAGTCTATCAATTCCAAAAGTTGTATTTGTTAGAATAACCATTAGAATATAAAACGTGCATATTTCAATCAAAAAATAATTCTCAATTAATTTATGGGAATTGAAATTTTCAAGGCCATCTGAGATGATAACCCAACTTGGATATTTGTTTCTTCGAATTTTTGATAATTTTTTGCAAAAGCTCGCCCAACAGCCGTGCCTAATCCTGCCCCAAAAATGACATCACTCAAATAATGTTTATTATCATTCATTCGACTCACAGCAACTAGTGTAGCCAGCCCATATGAAATTAATCCAATATTTTTTCCGTAAAGTTCATTTGCAATTGAAGCCATTGTAAAACTATGAGACGTGTGTCCGCTGGGAAATGAATCACAACAACTTCCGTTGGGTCTTTCACGGCCAAATGCTTCTTTCATGCCAACGGTAATTAATCCATTGGATACCATGGCAAGAGTTGAATATTGAATTTTTGACATGAATTTTTTATTCGAATCTTTTTTAATTTTAGATGAAGTAATAATGGATGACCAAAGAATCCAGTGACCCCAATTGCCACCCATTTCATCACCAAAATGAGAAATGGGATCTGAAAGGATCTTATGTGATTGAACATAATCTTTTACTTTCATATCAATTTGAGTGGCACCCAAGGCAGCTATTGCAGCCTTCCCTAATAGCCACTGGTTTGATTCATCCATAATGACAGCTTTGCCCGATTGAAGCCAATATGAATGCCAATTATCTGGGGAATCTTTTGCAATAATTATACTGACAGATAATAGAAGGAATACGGTATTTTTCTGAATAATCTTCATTCTTGTACTAGAAAATTGACTGGGAAGTTCACAAATTACACTCATCTATAAAAGGCCTATTTCTGAAACCAATCCCTACCCTTATCATTGATGCTCTCTAGACCATTACACTGATGAATTAGACTAATCTAATTATGTAGGCAAAAACTTAAGATGTTTAGATAAACTATGATTAAGGTCGTTAATGTGAAAGGAGCATATGAACGTAGTTTAATTATTAAACCAGAAAAACTAGTAAAAATGGATGCAACCTACAGTTTGTTTATTAATTGTGCCACCAAATTAGTCAAACGAAATCCCCATGTAAATAGTATCCGAATTTCTCTTTAATTCTATCATCCCATATTTTATATAAAAATTGTATGCATGATGATTCTTTATGCCTAATCCAAGATGTAGCCCCTTTGATCCATGATCCTTCAAATTATTCATGAAATGATCCATCATTTTTTTACCCAATCCTTGACCCCTTGCGCGGGTTAAAAGATCAATATGTAAGTGGGAAGGGTAATCAGGTAAATCCAGAGGAATTTCAGGATGAAAAAGTAAGTGGATGCATTTTTCATCTTTATTCCATGGTTTTGAACTTTCAATGGGATCCGTATATTTTTTTTGGAGTTTTGGCAGCCAATCTGATTTGACTTTATTATAAAATGAATTGGTATTTAATGTACCAATGATATAACCACATACACCCATTTCATCTTCCAATACAAAAGCCGATTCCGGCTCAAGAGTGATATAAGGTCCTGCATAAATATGCCCCAAAATCATGGAATCTTCGTGCATGTGTTCTGCACCTTTACCGGAATTTCCAGTTTTTAAACAAATTTCATAAACCATATCATGATCTGAATTTTTATATGGGCGAATTTGGAATGTCATTTGCTGTTACCGGATATTTAGAATAAAAGAATTCAAAAAATACATGATTGAATTGATTCTTGTTATCTATTATTAATGTGGTGAATCCATTTGACAATCAATTTATCAATCAAATAGGATAAAGAGGAAAATAAAAAACCCCACATTTCTGCAGGGTTTAGGTGGCTCCGGAGGAGGGACTCGAACCCCCGACCTGGTGGTTAACAGCCACTCGCTCTACCAACTGAGCTACTCCGGATCGTTTTTTCTTCCGGAAAACTCCGGAATAATTGATTTTTATTTAAAAAAAGCGGGCAAATTTAGGGTGATAATTTACCCTGTCAAAGATTACAATTCCTTCTCAGCGATCAATTTTCTCTTCTTGTCAAAGAGGCCACTATCTGCGTGAGATTGCGTAATATAAACAACCGTATCTTCTGTATGGGGTTCTCCATAAACAGAATGGATAGATTTTAATCCACCCAGCCATTTTCGTTCATCAGCAAGATAAACTAAATCGCCCACATCTGCTCCCATAGATTCCATATCACCAATGGAAAAGCAAACGATATCTTCTTCCCCCTCTTTTATATCCCATTTTACTTTAATCGATTCACCAGGGCGATCATTGGGTGCACTTCCTTTAAAAAATTCGCGGGCTTTATCGAGCGACCATACCGTAAGACCTTCTATTTTTTTCTCGGTGGGTGATGTGGTTAATAATCCAACAATGACTCCAGACCCGGCACACACCAATGTATTATACAATGCACGTATATAAGTGTAGGGACGCTCCGGATTAAACTCTATACCATGGTCAAAGGGTGAAATAAATATTTGAGGGTATTTGTTTCCAATCCACATAAACACTGCACCACCCAGAAATGTTGCAAAGGCAGCAGGAGTTGAATATCGTTTCCAGAATATTCCCAAAAATATTGCCACCACAAGTGGGGGCGTCATGGTGCTGTGAAAGAATCCATGTGCTTCGTATAATGTTGGAAAATTATTAAAAAATATTGTGCTTAATGCACCTACGGCAGTGGCACCGGCAGAAACGATCATAGCTACTTTTAAGTAATGTTTATCATCTTTATCTTTTACTAATGGTCGATAAACATCGTTAATTACTACAGCGGCAACGGCGTTAATCAAGGTATCCACTGTGGACATGAGCGCTGCAGCAACTGCTGCGATCACAAAAGCGAATACAATCTCACTCCCCGTGATCAAATAGGCGACTTGTGTAAAAACATGATCCAACTGGGTTGCAGCATTCCAGGCTTCAGGTGTAACGATACTGATTGCTTTCCCTACCCAACCGGCATTTGAAACGACGATAGTTGAAATAGGTAAAAGTACGAGAACATTAAAAGCTGCTGCTTTCCGTCCTTCATTCACAGATTTACAGGCCATGAACCGCATGATGAGTCCTTGATTCATAAATAGGAAACCGACTGAACCTGCCACGCCATCCTGCCAAAAGATCCCTACAAAATTAAAATTAGCCGGCTGATTAAAATGTGCCAACGGAAGTTTAAATTCAGGAGAAAGCACATTCCAGAAAACTGAAAATCCACCTACATAATTGACCCCAAGTATAAAAACCAATATCCCGGCAAATAGCAAAATAAACCCTTGGGCCAAGTCTGTAAAGATCACAGCCGTTTGACCCCCAAATGTGATATAGATTCCTGAAATGATGGCCACAATAAAAATGATGGTGTAAAGATCTATTCCGAGGAGCGGTTCCAGCGTTTTTCCCATGGTGAGAAAACCAATAGCAATATAACCGATCATATATCCAAGAATTGCGATCGTTGCCAAAACCCGAACACCTGGATTAAACCGACGTTCAAAGTAATCAGGAATGGAACGGACCTTGGTGTAATAAACGATTGGGAGCCAGCCAAACAAAAAAAGTGGCATAAAGAACCAATCATTCATGTAAGTCATGGTGGAGGAGAATCCATGCTCATAAGCCTTAGCGGAATATTTTAAGAAACTATGGCTTCCCACGCCAGTGGCCACAATGGACATGGTTACCAGCCACCAGGAAAACCGACGTCCGCTGAAAAAGAAATCTTGTGTCGTTTTATTGTATCGTGCGAAAAAAGAACCAAATCCAAGGATTAAAGCAAAATAACCAAAAATGATGACCCAAAATGAAGCTGATGTTTGAATAGCGCCGTCCATCATCTGACTCCTTTTGGTTTCTTGACCAAAGTGAAAATTAAATTAATGGCCATAGCCAACATGATTAATCCAATCAAGGTCGCAAACAACATTTCACCTATTGCAATAAATGTGAATAACCCATGGATTCCCATATAATATAAAAAACCAAAAATGAGAATTTGGTACCATTCTTTATGTCTGACTCTCTCAAGCTTTAATGATCTTGATCGGAGAATAATAAACATCCCAATTAAGAAAAATCCTCCCCCAACACCATACAAATAAATGTAGGGTATCCAGATTCGACTGAAATCAAGCATGTGTGCTTTCCTTTAATTTATCGAAGTGCGGCTTCAGATTATCCCAAGATTCCTGTAATCCTTCCACTATCACTTTTGTGTGCCCAACAACGGGCATAAAATTAGTATCACCGCGCCAACGTGGTACAATATGATAATGCAAATGTTCTTCAATTCCCGCGCCACCAGCTTTCCCAAGATTTGCGCCAAAATTGAACCCTTCTGCATTCATAACCTTTTTCAGGATGTTCATGGATACGTTTGCCAAATGCATGATCTCAAGATTACATGGGGCAGAAAGGTCATCTGTTTCTGCAGTATGCTCATAGGGAGAGATCATGAGATGACCATTAGAGTATGGATAAAGATTCATCAGGATAAAAGATTCTTCGCCACGATATAATACAAGATTCTCCCGATCATCATTGGATTGAAATTTATTACAGAATATGCATCCGTCTTCTTTCGATGATCGGATATAATCAATCCGCCAGGGAGCCCAGAGTTTTTTCATGGTTTAGTGAGCAGTGATAGGTAACTGGTGAGCTGTTATGGGTAGCGGGTGCCTTGTGAAGATGGGTGGAAATTTATTACTAAAATAATTCCATTTAATTTATTTTTTAGAAAATTGGATTGATTCTTTGAAGTGCCATGTGCTTTAGCAATATTATTTGTCACGGATAAAAACGCATCACGCCTTTGGTTTTCAAGAACAAATCTTTCTTTAAGATGAAGTTGATTAATAATGATATATACTTTTTCCCTTAATTCCCGGGCAAGATTGTACAATTCAAAATCATCCAACCGGAATCGATCTGATTCGCTAATATTGTAATCTATAGTTTTTTCTGGTTCCCGATAGTCAACCATCTACTTTTCCCCCATCACATTATTCTGATAACAAATCATTACGGCTCACCAGTTAACAGCTAACAGTTTTCCATCAAACATCATCAGTCTGCCGAGCCTTGATAACACGCTGTTCTTGATCTTTCGGCATTTTTTCATAGTGACTAAATGATTCTGCATGAATCCCGCGTCCGCCTGTCAAGGATCGAACCGTCGTAGCGTAATGATATAATTCAGCTTGGGGAACTTGCGCCTTGATCACCTGGAATTTTCCATCCGCGTCCACACCCATGATCTTTCCACGCTTTCCGGAAATATCTCCCATGATGTCACCCATGAAATCTTCAGGAACCGTTACTTCAATATCCATGATCGGTTCGAGCAGACAAGGTTGTGCTCCCATAAATGCTTCCCGAAATGCATGTTTTCCGGCGGTTTGAAATGCAATATCCTTTGAATCAACCGGATGCATTTTCCCATCATAAAAATCTATTTTGAGATCGACAACCTTACAACCGGCAATAATACCATCCGAGCATGAGGTTTTTACGCCTTTTTCTACGGAAGGGACAAAAACACGGTCCACATTTTGTCCCACGAGAGAATGTGTGAATTCGACACCATCGCCCCGTTGTTTCGGTTCGATCCTCATCCAAACTTCAGCAAATTGTCCCGCCCCACCAGATTGTTTTTTATGCCTGTATTTTGCAGCTCCATTCCCCATGATGGTTTCACGATAGGGTACTTTGGGTTCTTCTAATTCGATACCGATTCCAAACCGACGTTTCAATCTCTCAGTCGTTACTTTTAAATGGAGCTCCCCTTGTCCGGAAATGATTGTCTGCTTTACTTCGCTATCCACGCGATAAATGAAGGTAGGATCTTCTTCATGGAGCGTGGCAAGTCCAACGGCAAGTTTTTCCTCATCCCCTTTCGCTGTAGGTACAATGGCAGCATGTATATTGGGATTGGGAAAATTCATTGGAGGTAATGTGACGTGTTTCCCTGAGCAAAGTGTATTACCTGTGTGGGTATTTTTCAATTTGACAACACCGGCAATATCCCCGGCTGACAATTGGTCCACTAGAGTCCGGTTTTTCCCGTTCAGGATAAACATCTGGCCGAAACGCTCATTGGTATTTCGATCAGAATTATAATAATCCTTTCCCGTTCTCACTGATCCTGAATACACCCGGAAAAGAGATAATTCACCCACATGAGATTCAGCCACGGTTTTAAAGATCTGCAGAACTGTATTCAATCCATCCAAGGAGATCTCCACATTATTTCCAGATTCATCGTGGGCTGTCACAGTCTTTCGGTCATCCGGAGAGGACCCATATTTTGAAATGAAATCACAGACACGAGCTACACCAATGTTGGATGTTGCTGATGTACAAAATAAGGGGATAAATGATTGGTCCTGGATCGCCTGGTGGATGCCGCCTCTCATCTCTTCTTCTGAGAGCCCACCTTGTTCAAAGAATTTTTCCAGGAGGGAATCATCTGATTCTGCAACATATTCGATCAATTCTTCATGTAAACCTTTTACCTGGTCTTGCAATTCTTCGGGTAATTCACCCTCTGTCATTTTCCCTGAACCATCGGTTTGATAGGTGATCAGCTTGGTTCGAAGTACATCTACATTCCGGATATAACTCGGTCCTGCATTCACCGGAATCTGCATGGGGAAAACATTATTTCCAAACCGTTTCTTGGCTTGTGCAAGGATTCCGTCAAAACGGGTATGCTCACGATCAAATCCATTGATCACTAATATTTTTGGGATCCCTAATTTTGTGGCTTGGTTCCACATGGTTTCTGTTCCCACTTCCACACCATTTACTGCATGAATTGTAATGACTGCAAGATCAACAACGCTTAAAGATCCAGTGGCTTCCCCGATAAAATCGGAATAACCGGGTGTGTCAATCATATTAAATTTTTTCTCCATCCATTCCATGTGGAGTGGTGTGGCATGGATAGAGATTTGGCGTGCTTTTTCTCCGGGATGATAATCGGATATTGTAGAACCGTCTTCGATTTTTCCAAGACGGTTCGTCTCACCGCCAAGTTTCAACATGGCTTCTGCCAGACATGTTTTTCCCGCAGCGCCATGTCCGACAATCGCAAAATTCCTAATATCTGATGATTGATACTGTTTCATAATTCAGCCTCTTTCAAGTCGTATAATGTTAAATGGAAGGGTGTGGAGTGTAACATCTCACTCCGTCAAAAATCAAGAAAATTAAAGGTCGAGAGAACGGGTTTCTTCAATATAGGCTCTTAAAACAGGAATCACATAAATATCATCTAAATTATATTCAAGGAAACTTGTGGCGAGCGTTTTTAATCGATGTTCCATCGGTTTCATTTTATTCACAACAATGACGGTTTCATCATTTACAATGCAAGTCCCGCCGGCAAAGTCTCCTTTCCCTTTTACGATCTTTACACCGAGCCGCTGACCCAGTTCTTCAAATTCTGTATAAAGTTTCTCTTTTTCCATCAAGTCAAATTTCCATGACCGCTTTTTTTCAGAAAATCGACCATCGCCTTCACATCTTCCACTTTATCTCTGGGGACCACCAAAGTGGCATCATCTGTATTCACCACAACCAGATTACTCACACCGAGTACAGCTGTGAAGCGACCATTGGACTGGATCAAATTGTTTTTTCCATCCATAACTTTACCTTTTCCTCGGACGATATTGCCATCAACATTGGTATTCAGCACATCATAAAGAGCATTCCAGGATCCAATATCATTCCATTTGAATTCTCCGCTGACCATATAAATATTTTTCGCTTTTTCCAAGAGCCCATAATCAATGGATTCTGATTCAATGAAATGCCAAATATCCCGAAATGGTTCACCTTTTTGAATTTTGGGCGCAATGAGTTTCAACGATTCAGAAAGTTCAGGCATATGTTTTTCCATGGTATTTAAAAAGGTGCTCACCTTCCAGAAAAACATACCTGCATTCCAAACAAAATCTCCGCTGTCAACAAATCTCCGTGCCAAGTCTTTATGGGGCTTTTCTGCGAATGTTTTCACCCGGTAGGCCCCGAGATGGTCTTCATCACTGGTTTCGTCGTATTGAATGTACCCGTAAGCAGTAGAAGGGCTTGTGGGTCGAATCCCGATGGTCACCAGGTTCTCACCTTTTTTAGCGAGATGATCCGCTGTATTAACCGCGTTTTCGAATTTCCTATGTCCGACAATCAAATGATCTGCTGGAAAAATACCCATGACAGTATTCGGCTCGGATAAACCAAGCAGCGCTCCAACCAACCCAATGGCTGGTGCTGTATTTTTCCCTTCAGGTTCAACAATTACATTTTTAGGATGGATACCAGAAATGTCATTCACGATGTAATCGTAAAGATCCTCCCGAGTGACAATATAAATATCCGTTACTTTTCGGATTTTCTTCAAGCGATCCACCGTCATTTGCAGCATGGACTTGTCGCCAACAATATTTAATAATTGTTTGGGTCTGCTGTGACGGCTATAGGGCCAGAATCGGGTTCCGCTTCCCCCGGCAAGAATCACACATTTCATATTATGGATGTTGTTCCAAATTTATTTGGTTGAGTTCAAGATCCCAGTTTGTCCGAATCTTGACAGTATCAGGATAGGCATAAAACCATTCAGATGGTTTGTAGGGATGGACTGTCCCATAAGAATAGTGATCATTCCCGTCCAAATCTTTGAAAAATAAGAGTAAATAATTTCCTTCCGGTAAATGAATCATATCAAAATTGCCATGGGAATTTACAACGGTTCGAAACGTGCTGGGTTCCTTTTCCATGGATGACACTTCCAACACCATTTTTTCATCAACTTTTTTTTCAAGGGACCCAATCAATCGGCCATACCCCGAAAAATCAGATGTTTTAAAGGATATAATTTTCACTGAATCTTTCAAAGATCGCCCAAATCTTGGATGGATCTCATTCCTAAAGACAGATATTTTATAGCTCGTTTTCGGTGTCCAATTTTTTAATGGTGTTATCCTTGCATGAAGCAGGGAAGCCCATATGAAATTGAAAGGAATGGGTACCGTATCCTGCATGAATGAAAACGGGTATTGACTTTTTTCAGAATCAATCAAATTTGAAAATACAATTTGAAATGGAACGATTTTAACTTCTTCGATGGGAAGGACATAATTCTTGGCAGGGGCTTTAATTGAAAGATGAGTCGTGTCTGTAGAGGTGTCCACTTTCACTTTGATCAGTCCAGAATCAAGGATGGTTTCTTCGCCCTGCATGATCCCATTTGTCATGAAAGTGATATATTGATTTTCTCCCAATTCCGGCAATGTAAGATGAAGTTTTGACCCATCCAGCGGATCGATAAATTGGTGAGGTTGGTGAATGGACGAATCTTCAAAAATAGCGTGAATTTGCATGGCGGAAATCCATTCTGTAATTTTATCAGAAAAAGTAAGTATTCCCCAATTTCCTGTTAGCCATTCGGCCTGTGTCATTTTCAACCCACCCATTTTATCTGGAATTCGGATATTTTGGTTGGGCATATCCTTTTCTATCCCCAGTTGAATTATTGGAGTCCATGGTAATCCAACCACCGTTCTTTCAGGAGAAATAGGCGAGCCGGATGCAGAGCGATCCACGGCCGCCAAGCGATAATTACCAGCGGATAAAAAACGAAATTCATAATGTCCACTATCCGACGCATCTACTACATAATCAGGAATGCGCTGATAAAATTCCGTTAGATCATCATCATGTTGGATTTTCCATAAGTGGACAGAGGATGACTTTTCATAGGTCACAGTTCCGGAGATTTTGCCTTCATCAATTTTATCACCCGTGGCAAATGCTACCTGGATTCCCTGGGCCAGAGCGACCTTATGTTCATCCTTTAAGGTGCGGTCTATGGAAATAATATAGGTTTGGTTCTCATTCAGGGAGTCTGGGAATTCCACCAAAATACGATGGCCTTTGTAAATGATTTCAGGATCTTCAGGAAGTGTCGGTAAAACACGGATCGCTTTTTCAATTGTGTTGGCATCCACGTACTCCGAAAAAATGAGTTCCACCCGGCCACCATCAAAATAAATGGTGCCATCCTTGGGAATCGTTTCAATCAATTCCGGAGGTGTTTCGTCCTTCGGTCCGCCCGGTGGACCTTGAATTGCAGCACAGGAATACAAAAAAATAAGTGCTGCGATTGAAGGAATTTGTTTTAAATAATGTATTATGAAATCCAATTTAAATATTTGGCAATTCCAAATTTACAGGAATCTCTTGATGAAATGTCATGTCAGTTTCCGATACATTCAACGTGATGCACCAAACCTTTACCCCGGCATTATTTGCATCCAAAACAGCATTGGCCAATTTGGGATCTCGCTCCCACATGGGACGAAATGAGTCTGCATCCGAGCGTTGGCACGCAAACAGGATTCCGGCACCTTTTCCTTCTTTCAACAAATTTTTTAATGCCAAGGCATGCTTCGCACCGCGTTCCGTTACAGCATCCGGGAATTGGGCTACACCATTTTCCACAAAAGTGACCGACTTTACTTCCAAATAAAAATCAGATCCATTTGGATCTTTTAATAAAAAATCAAAACGATGATTTCCAACAGTCACCTCTGGTCGAACGAGTGAATAATCCTTGAATATGGGAATTTCATTATTTTCTAATGCTTCTTTTACAAATCGATTTGGTAAAGCCGATACTAAAGAAATAAGTTGACCTTCATGATTCACCATGACCGTAGAATATTTAGTTTTTCTCTCTGATCTTTTTGGGGCTGGGCGTACCAATAGATCGGCGCCAGGAAGTAATAATTCTTTGAGTCGCCCCGGATCCGGTAAATGGCTTTTATGAATATCGCCATTAATTTCGATCATGGTAATGAAACGGTTGGGACGCTCAATAAATTTTGCCGGAATGAGGGGGCCTTCGATCTTCATAAAATATTGCTCATTATTGCGACGGAGTTTATTCATTTTTTCTTTAGAAGTCATTGCGAGGTTTCGGCTATTGAGCCTGTCGAAATGGAGAAACCGTGGCAATCTCAATTTATTATTACTTTGAAAAATAATGAGGTTTTGTCATTCCGGAAGATGCGAAGCAGATATCCGGAATCCATAATAATTTTCCAACTGGATTCTGAGTCTTCGCCCTGCCTGCCCTTCCACAAAGATGGAGCAGGCTGGTCGGGATGACAGCATTAATTGAAACAGAATTATATTTTGTATATTTCTACTTTTGCCATATATTATGCTTCTGTATGTAAATTAATTAGAATTATTACATGAATATTGACCAAAAAGACAGACAACTATTAGAAGTACTTCAATCCAATAGTCGAACAACCAATGCTGAATTGGCAAAGCAAGTTGGACTTTCACCTTCCAGTACACTAGAACGAGTAAAAAAACTGGAAGCCAGTGGGATCATTGATAGATACATTACACTTTTAAATCCACGAAAAGCAGGATATACCTGTTTTACATTTGTAGAAGTCAAACTGGCTCGACATGGCGAAACACCAGTAGAAGATTTTTTCAAATCCATTGCAAATATGTCCGAAGTTTTGGAATGCCATCACATCACCGGAGAAGCAGATTTTCTTCTGAAGATCGCCACAAAAGATATTCCTGCTTACGAAAAATTGATCCTGCATCAACTCTCTGCTCTCCCAAATGTCCAGAATATGAAAACATCCGTGGTCCTTTCCACGTTTAAAAACGAAACCAAACTGGCAATATAATTATGGCACTTGTTCCCTCCTACATTCAACGATTGGCTAATTACAAGGCGGGAAAACCCATCAGCGAAGCACAACGGGAATTGGGCATCCGGGATTTCATCAAACTCGCTTCCAACGAAAATCCACTGGGGCCATCACCAAAAGGCATGGTAGCGATCCAAAATTCGCTAAAGAATCTCCATCGTTATCCCGATGCCACTGGTTATGAACTCCGCACCAAACTGGCAAAACGATTCAATATTAAAATGGAAAATGTGGTGTTAGGCGCCGGATCCGAAGGCATCATGTCCACCATTATGCGGACCTTTTTATTGAGTGATGATGAATTGATTAGCGCTGCCAATTCCTTTATTGGATTTCGCGTTTTGGCCAATGCGTCCGGCCGGCGCGTCCATTGGGTTCCCATGAAAAACTACCGCTACGATTTGGAAGCCATGGCAGCCAAGATCACCGATTACACCAAGATCATTTATATCGCTAATCCGGATAATCCCATGGGTACCACTATCACCCGGCAGGAATTTGATGAATTCTACACACACGTACCAGAACGGGTCCTCATCATTTTGGATGAAGCTTATTACGAATTTGCCCAGAATTCGCCCGACTATCCCGACTCCATGAGTTACCGCTATGATAATGTGATTACACTGCGGACTTTTTCTAAAGCCTATGGTTTGGCCGGGATTCGCATTGGCTATGGCTTTGCTCATGAAAGTCTTATCAATAATCTCTTAAAAGTGAAAGTGCCGTTCGAGCCATCCTTGTCTGCCCAAGCCGCGGGCATGGCTGCAATGGATGATAATGAGTTTTTGAAAAACACTTTAGGTTTAAATAAAAATGGGATGACCTTTTTAAAAAAGGAACTTGATGGCCTTGGCATCGAGCAAGTCCCCTCTGCCGCTAATTTTATTACAACGATCTGGGACTCCGAAAAAACAGCCTCCAAATTGACAAAAAATCTATTAAAGAAAGGTGTCATTGTTCGGCAACTCACTGGTTTCGGCTGGCCAAATTGTATCCGGATCTCTGTTGGACTCGAATCAGAAAATAAAAAATGTATTGAAAGTTTAAAGGAAATTTTATGAATGAACTCCCCTATTCAATTAAAGGGTTTAACCATTGCGAGCTATATGTAAGCAACGCCAAACAAACTGCCCATTATTACCGTACCACGATGGGATTCCAACCCGTTGCCTATCGCGGATTAGAAACGGGAAACCGGGACAGCGTCAGTTATGTTTTAAATCAGGATCGGATCAATCTGGTCATTACATCTCCCTTGAAAAAGAATACGGAGATCGGCGCTCATATTGATCGCCATGGCGATGGCATGAAAGATGTAGCATTCACGGTGGATGATTCTGAAATGGCCTGGAAAACATCTCTAGAACGGGGCGCAAAAAGCGCCATGGAACCCAAAGAGATCAAAGATGGTGATGGAGAAGCAGTGGTCTCTGCCATTGAAACATTCGGCGATACGATCCATACTTTTGTAGAAAGAAAAAATTATAACGGTTCATTCCTGCCCGGGTTTGAGACCAATGATTTTGAACTCAAATCTGAATCCACGGGGCTGGTACATATTGATCATGTGGTTGGGAATCAGCCCGATGGCGAAATGCAATCTGTCTGTGATTTTTATGAAAAGGTCTTCGGCTGGCACCGTTTCTGGAGTGTGGATGATAAAGATATTAATACAGAATATTCAGCCCTGCGCTCCATTGTCATGGCCAATGATAATGAGATTGTAAAAATGCCAATCAACGAGCCAGCGGATGGACTCAAAAAATCCCAAATTCAGGAATATATCGATTATTATGAAACTGGCGGGGTTCAGCATCTTGCCTTGTCCACGCGGGATATTATTTCTACAGTTCGCATGATGCGGGCCAACGGTGTAGATTTCTTGCCCACACCCAGAATTTACTATGATACGTTGACTGATTGGATTGGCCCCATCGATGAAGATATTGAAACGCTTGCGGAATTGGGCATCCTGGTGGATGTGGATGAGAACGGTTACATGCTCCAGATCTTTACCCAACCCTTGCAAGACCGCCCCACCCTTTTCTTTGAGGTCATCCAGAGAAAGGGCTCTAACAGTTTTGGGAAAGGAAACTTTAAAGCACTATTTGAATCAATTGAACGAGAACAAGATAAAAGAGGAAACCTGTAAATGAAATTTGTGACTTACACGCTGGACGGCGGTGCACAACCGCGATTCGGATTTAAAAAAGATGAATACATTATTGATGTGATTCGTGCAGCCATTTGGGCCAATGAAAAAAACGGTGATTCCAGTTTTCTGGAAATTCCATCCACCTTGAAAAAAGCATTGAAAAATTGGGACACGAACTTTGCGAAATTGAAAAAATTGGATACGGCCTTACGGGAGATAAATATTCAATATCATACCGATGGAGATAAACCTATTGCTGTATTGGAAGAGGATGTTCAGCTATTAGCTCCCGTCCCCAATCCACAATCATTCCGGGATTTTTACGCGTTTGAACAGCACGTTCGCGCCGCCCGGAAACTCCGGGGTGTGGATATGCATCCGGACTGGTTCAAAATTGCTATTTTCTATTTCTCAAATCCTGCGGCACTGTACGGACATGGCGAAGATATTCCTTATCCACGTGGAACAAATGAATTGGATTATGAATTAGAATTCGCAATTATTATCGCCAAGGGCGGTTCTGATATTAATCAGGATGAAGCAGACAAATATATCGCCGGTTACACTATTTGTAATGACTGGTCAGCGAGAGATCTGCAGCGGGAAGAAATGGCCATGAGTCTTGGACCAGCAAAAGGAAAAGATTTTGCATCCAGTTTTGGTCCGTATATGGTGACGCCGGATGAATTAGAAGATGCATGGGATGATGATGGTAAACTCCAACTCCGCATGACCTGTCATGTAAATGGTAAACTCATTTCCGACGGCAACACCAATGACCTGTATCATCCATTCACAAAAATGATTGAACGGGCATCCATGAATGCGAAACTGCTCCCTGGTGATATTTTGGGTTCCGGAACAGTTGGCACCGGCTGCATCCTTGAACTCCGCCCGGAGAATGTGGGTGGATGGATCAAAAAAGGTGATGTGGTCCACATGGAAGTTGAACGATTGGGTGTTTTAGAAAATAAGATTGTGTAAAATCAGACTTAAACACAAAGCGCACAAAGACCACGAAGAAGTTCCTTTGAGAATTCTGTGATCTCTGTGTTTAAATAAAAGGAACGATATGCCTTTTTACCAAAAACGGGGAGAAATCCCAAATAAGCGTCATATCCAATTCCGGGATAATTCCGGGAATCTCTATTGGGAAGAACTGATCAGCCGGGAAGGATTTAGCCACATGTATTCCAATGTGTACCACATTCATCCACCGACTGGTGTGGAAGCTGTGGGACAATTCAAAAAAAAGGAATTAATTGCAACTGACAAAACGCATCGCCATCATCATATCCGCACCGCCAATTTGGATTCTAATGGTGATGCTATTTCATCCCGCATTCCACTTTTCTTTAATTCTGATGTTGTCATCTCCAAAGCTCATGTGAATGAATCCATGGATTCACTTTATAGAAACGGTAATGCGGACGAAGTTCTTTTTATCCATACGGGATCAGGAAAACTCAAATCCAATTTTGGGAATCTGGCGGTAACACCGGGCGACTATGTTGTGATTCCCCGGGGCGTCATTTGGCAAATCGATGTAAAAGAAGACATGCAAATTCTCGTAACCGAATCTTCCACCCCCATCGAAACTCCCACACGATACAGAAATAAATTTGGACAACTCCTGGAACATTCCCCTTTTTCAGAGCGAGATATTCGAACGCCGGACTTTGTTGGACCCGTGGATGATTCACCCATTGACGTGGAAGTGAAACTCCACCAGGGAATCCAGATCTACGGTTATCAACACCATCCCTTTGATCTGGTGGGCTGGGACGGCTATTACTTCCCCTACATTTTCAACATTAATGATTTCATGCCTATCACCGGCAAAATCCACCAACCACCACCGGTGCATCAAACATTCCAAGCCCACGGATTTGTGATTTGTTCATTTGTACCAAGATTGTTTGATTATCATGATGAATCTGTACCGGCGCCCTATGCCCACAGCAATGTGGATTCCGATGAAATTATTTATTACGCTGAAGGCGAATTTATGAGTCGGAAAGACATTGAGTCGGAATCAGTCTCCTATCATCCTATGGGATTACCCCATGGCCCCCAACCGGGCAAAATCGAAGAATCACTAGGTGCCAAAGAAACCAATGAATTGGCAGTCATGATTGATACATTCAAACCCTTGAACATGACCGAAGCGGCCTTGACGGTGGATGATGAAGATTACCCCTATTCGTGGATTGAATCATGATCTTTGATCCAAACAAAATTCCGTTTCAGGAAACCCATAAACTCATGATCGGGTCCATTGTTCCCCGACCCATTGCCTTTGTGTCCACCCGTTCCAAAGATGGAAAACATAATGTGGCCCCATTCTCTTATTTTAATGGCGTTTGCTCCAAACCACCCACCATCATGTTTGCTCCGGGGCGGCGAGGCTGGGACGGCGAAGAAAAGGATACGCTTATTAACATCCGGGATACGGAGGAATTTGTTGTGAATATTGTATCCGAACCTTTTGGAGAGAAGATGGTCATGTGTTCCACTGATTTTGATTTTGGCGTGGATGAATTTGAAGTAGCCGGACTTACACCAGTAGCCTCCCAAAAGATTGCGCCACCACGGGTTGGGGAAGCCAAAGTCAGCTTTGAATGTAAACTGAACCAGATCGTAGAAATTGGCGATGGGTCTGCTGGCAGTGGATTTGTGGTGATCGGCACTATTGTCCTCTTTCATATTGATGATAATGTGTATGACAATGGGAGAATATTATTGGATAAACTTCAGCCTTTGGGAAGATTGGCCGGGAACTGGTACACACGGACAACTGATACCTTGAAAATTATTCGGAAGATTAAGCCGGATAAATAATTTTTATGTCACCCCGAGTTCAACGAAGGGTAAACACATGCTTCCCCGCCTGCACGCCCCGGCGCATAAACCGGTCGGGCAGGGATAAACTCAGAATGACAGAATCAAAATATGAATCCAGACCTTAAAAAAAGAATCTACCAAGCCCAATGCATCGGGAATGTTGAACCCATCGAATATATGATTCCCTATCCCAGCACACGCTCCCTCATTGAGGGACAAAATATCAAATTCGCTGAACAGGTCATCTTTGAAAAGTCCAGTATCACTAACCTGAATTTTTATGAGCTGGTTCAACAAACAGCTCACTGGTTAGACAGTATCGGGCTCAAACCCAAAGAGCGAATCATTCTATCTGAATTGGAATTCCCCCAAACGGAGGTTCTGCTTTTTGGGATTTGGCATTTAGGCGCTATTGCGGTCATTCCTGCAAATGAATCTTTAGATTCTGTAAAAACAATTTGTGAAACAAATCTTATGGTTAAAAAAGGGAGTGATCTTTTTGATGCCATCAAGGATTACCCAACATCCTTCAACCCGAAATACAAACCACTTTTGGATGATGAAGCGTTGGTCACTTTTGAGAAAGGCGTGGGAATTCGGCTCTCCCATTATAATTTATTGGTCAATACAAATAGTGTTCAGAAGGCTATCGATCTGCGAAGCAGAACTCGGTTTTCTTGTGATCTGAAACCAAAGTCATCTGCCTGGGCTGTTTTGAAAGCGATACTTCCCATTTATTGTGGATGCATTTATGATGAAGAGAATCCTGAAATAAGGATCAGTGATTACAACGGCGATTTTATTTTAAGAATTGACTTGGAAAACCTGTCTGAATTTGGAGAAAATGAATTAGCGATCTGCCCGGAGAATGCAGCCATTTTAATAAAGGGACAGGAACCGCTTCACCTCACAGAATTACATATCAAAGAAGGCGAATTAGAAATCCATGGACATTCTGTAATGATGGGTTATGTAGATGATGCACTGAATGAAGAAAGATTTCGTAAAGGGGCTTTTTTCTTAAATATTTAAACACCGAGAACACAAAGGACTCCAAGGAAAATTTTTGTGATCTCAGTATCCTTTGTGTTTAGCTGATATCTGCTAACACTTCCTGTGCGTGTTCTTTCGGTTTCACTTTTTCATACGCCTTTTCAATTATCCCATTTTCATCGATCAAATAGGAGTACCGGAAAATGCCTTCATATTCCTTACCCATAAATTTCTTTTTACCCCAAGCTTCGTAAGTTTTGATGATCGTCTTTTCGGGGTCCGATAATACCGGATATTGAAATCCCTGTTTCTCGCAAAAGTTATTTTGGGCTTTCACCGAATCTGCACTCATGCCAAGAATGACTGTATTTTTATTTTGAAAATTTTGAAACTCATCCCGGAGCTTCTGACCTTCAATCGTTCAGCCCGGTGTGCTAGCTTTTGGATAAAACCAGAGTAATACTCTCTGCCCTTTAAAATCACTCAAACTCACTGAATTTCCATCCTGATCATCCAGAGTGAATGCCGGTGCTTTTGTTCCTTCTTTTAACATAATGTCTCCTTTTCTAAACATACCGTACACAAAGTACTCAAAGAAATTACTTCGTGATTTTCGTGTGCTTGGTGTTAAAGTTTAATCTCAGACCATTTGATGCGGTCGTCGTTTGAATTCAGCATATCAAAAACAGAAGTGATTCCCTCTTTCTGTCCTTTCCAAATTAAAGTGTCTCTTGCTGTTTCAAAATTCACCCACTTGAATTCACAATGTTCTTCTGATATAGTTACATCTTCCCGATCCACTTCAATTCCAAAAACGGGTACGAGATTGATTCTGTCTCCATGGACTTCATAAAATTTACTCACATGATCTGCTACAAACATTCGTACCGGTTCAAAACCAGTCTCTTCCTTTAATTCCCGGATGGCTGCTTCCGAAGCGGTTTCTCCCTCTTCGATCTTCCCGGCCACACCCTGCCAGAGATGTTCATATATTTTAGTCTCGGCTCGCTTCAAAAGCAGAAAATTCAATCCATCATCCGTTTGCCGGAAAATATAGGCATCAATGATTCTTACTAGAATATCTACCATTACATTCCTTTTTGATTTTCCATATCACTCAACAAGGATTTTGACCATGGATCAAAATTCCCTTCATTAATCTGTTGTCTCATTGCTGCCATCAGATCAAGATAATAGGACAAATTCAATGTGGATGCAATGCGAAGCCCTAAAACTTCATTAATATTGAATAAATGTCGAACATAAGATTTTGAGAAAATTCTTCCCCAACCGTGGGAATTGTCAGGATCAACGGGAGAAAAGTCATGTTTATATTTTTCATTCTTAATATTGATCACACCTTCTGATGTAAAAATGTGTCCATTTCGACCATTCCGGGTTGGTATCACACAATCAAACATATCCATGCCATGGCGAACGGCGTGAATAAGATCGGATGGCTTTCCAACTCCCATGAGATAGCGCGGTTGTTCCTTTGGTAAAACAGTGTTGCAGAATTCAACTGTATCCAGCATGGCATTTTTTTCTTCCCCCACAGCCAATCCGCCAATCGCTATTCCACAGTTTGAAAATGGAATTAATTCTTCCGCACTTTTTCTCCTTAATTTATGATTTACAGATCCTTGAATAATAGGAAAAACAGTTTGTTCGTAATCATATAGTTCGGGATTTTCATTCAACCAATCACCACATCGCTTCATCCACTGCGTTGTACGTTCGACCGCATCATTTACTGTTTTTTCCTCCGAGTCTCCCGGAGGACATTCATCAAATGCCATGATAATATCTGCACCCAGTTTTCGTTGGATCTCCATGGAGAATTCCGGTGTAAACATGTGTCGGCTGCCATCCAAATGAGATTGAAATTCCACACCATCATCGCTGATTTTGTTGAGTTGTGCCAGAGAAAAAACTTGGAAACCACCACTGTCTGTCAAAATTGATTTTGACCAGGAATTAAATTGATGAAGTCCGCCCGCTTGGTGTATAACATCAGTCCCGGGGCGTAAATAAAGATGATAGGTATTTCCTAAAATAATCTGGGAGCCAACGCCTTCCAACTCATGGGGTGCCATTGTCTTTACAGCACCCATCGTCCCAATCGGCATAAAGACGGGTGTTTGGATTGTGCCATGATCCGTTTTTAAAATGCCCGTACGGGCAGGAGTATTGGAATCAGAATTTTGAAGAGTGAATTTCATGTTTTATCGTTTCCTGAGCTTGTCGAAGGATACAATAATATCCTCATACTTCGAAAAGCTCAGTAATCAAATTATTTTAAAACAAAATCTTAAAAGCTTCCTTCACAAATTTAACGGGATAAAGATCGATCTTAATTTTTTTCACTTTATCATTTACACTGGCTGCGGGGACCACAGCTTTCTTAAATCCAAGTGCGGCCGCTTCGAGCAATCTCTGTTCAAGCCTATTGATGGAACGGACTTCCCCTGCCAAACCCACTTCCCCTAAAAGAACAACATCCTCCCCAATGGGTTTATCCATGGTACTGGATGCTACGGAACAAATAATGGACAAATCAGCGGCCGGGTCATCAACCCGAAGCCCGCCAACGAGATTCACAAAAACATCTTTTGTTCCCATGGCAAGTCCTAACCGTTTTTCTAAAACAGCGATGAGCATTCCCAGCCGTTTATAGTCGAATCCATTTACATTCCGTTGGGGTGTCCCAAAGTTTGCATTAGAGACCAATGCCTGAACTTCTACTAAAATAGGCCGCGTCCCTTCCAGGCTCGGATAAATTGATGTTCCGGGAATATTAACGCTTCGTTCAGCCAAAAACATTTCAGATGGATTTGCAACTTCACGAAGTCCATTTTCATCCATATTAAATATGCCAACTTCGTGAGTTGCACCAAATCGATTCTTGGCTGATCTTAAAATCCGGTGGTCATATCGGTCATCGCCTTCCATGTATAAAACGGTATCAACCATGTGTTCCAGCATTTTAGGCCCGGCGATGGTGCCATCTTTTGTGACATGACCAACAATCAGGATTGTCACATTCTTTTGCTTGGATACTTCCAAGAGTCGCTGACCACAATCCCGGATCTGGCTGGGGGAACCGGGTAAGGATTCCAACCCGGAATTCATCACAGTTTGGATCGAATCGATGACAACCAGTTCAGGTTGGATTCGATCAATATGAGAAATGATGCCGTCCAACTCATTTTCGCCAGATAAAAATAACTGATCGGGATTTACATGAAGTCGCCGGGCACGAAGTGCCACTTGTTCTTCACTCTCTTCCGCAGAAATGTAGAGTACTTTCCGGTTAATTCCGGAACCGATATGTAGGGCTAAAGTGGATTTTCCAACGCCAGGACTTCCCCCTAACAGAATCAGCGATCCGGCTAATATGCCGCCGCCGAGAACACGGTCTGCTTCTTTGAGTCCCGTGGAAATTCGTTCGCCGGAATTAGCTGTTAAAACATCCGTCAAGGATTTGGTTTCCCGGGGTTCATGCTTCCGACCATTTTTCTTGGCAGACACCTTGAATTCGGAGAGTGTTCCCCATTCTTTACAGGATGGACATTGACCATTCCATTTGGGAAAATCGTCTCCGCATACGGAGCAAAGAAAGGCTGTTTTGGTTTTTAATTTAGCCATGGTGAGGCAGGAAATTGGTCACCACGGTAAGGGGAATCAAGAAAGGTTTACCAATCCGGGCCCAATGAGAAATACCATTGAGGTTTGGAATAACCGGTGTCGTTTTTATCCCAGGCTGTTTCGATCCTTAAAAGGAAATAACCCAAGTTAATTTTTGTTCCAAGTCCAACAGTTGTCACCCAAGGTGAAAATTCACCGGAATCACCTGAGCCATATCGCTCCGGCCATTGTGTCGTGGTGAATTCGTTCGCGTCATCCCAAGCTGCCCCCACATCCATGAACGCATGACCACGAATATTCCCGAAGATCACTTTTAGGGGGAATCCCAGTGCAAGGTAATTGATAAAAGGAAATCGAAACTCCAAGTTGAATAACGCCGCATTATACCCAAATCGTTCAGCAAATCGCGCACCGCGGAGTGGGAATGCATATTCAGTGAAATAGATATCGTGAATGAGAGATACGTTGGATGTATCCAAGATCACACGGCGAAAGGGGCTTTCATCTGTGACACCATTCGTTTCACCGCCGCCACCGAGCAAATAGGGTATGCCGCCCAGGAAGAATTTCTGTTTATTTGCGCCCATACTTTTACCCAAAAATCCACGGGCTGCGATCGTGTAATCTTTGCCGAACCGCCAATATTTTCGGGCATCTGTCTTGAGTGTTTGAAATTTCAAATTATCAGACCCATACCCCGGATTCACAGTCACCACGACATTTTGTCGAAAACCATCGATGGGACCCGTGAATCCAAAAACAGAATTATCATAAACCCAACTCAGTGTGGGAAGAATCGTGGAATAAGTTGATGAATACGTAATTTCGTACCGCACTTGGCTGAATTCATCCGTGCGTTGTTCCAAAATAGCATAATTAATGTTATGCCAGGACAACCCGTAATCCATTCTTTGGAAGCGGCTGAAGGGAAGAGAAATAAAGCCCTGCAGTCCGTAATGTCTAAGCCGGCCCAGAGAATAATAATCCACATTAAAAAAGTCGGCATTCTGAAAGGCAACAAAGTGATAATCTATTTGGTTTTTCAGATAGGCATAATAGAAAAAATAATCACTGTTTTCCAGGGTCAAAACCATTTCTGTTCCAAAGGCAATCTTATGATCACCCAAAATATCACTAAACGAAAAATACGTCATTCCTCTGGTGCCAAAGACATTACTGATTTGAAGATTTCCACTGATGAGATCCAGTGTAAACCGTGTCTTGTAGGATTTTGGAATATAATGCCCATCCATTTTTGTAGAATCCACAGAGACCAGTTCCGCCACTTGGGGTTCCTCCAAGGATGAATTAAAATGTTCATATCCCCTGGCAAAAATCCAATCGGAATACCCTTCCGAAAATCCTTTTCCCTGCTGAGTCGTTTTATGCTTACGAAGATCTGCAATCTTTTCATCATCTGCAGCATTCATCGTTATATAATGCGTTGGGCTAACTGTTTTTTCTTGCAATCTGAATGGATTTGCAATGCTGTACAGATCCCAACCAATACCGGCATATCCTGCAAAAATGAGCATATCGTCATTCCCGGATAAGGTGGGTTGTTGGAGACCGGTCAGGACATTCGTTACTGCATAGGGCTCGGTCTTGTCCTGTACTTCACCAGATTCGGGATCAAATTCGTTAGGAAGTGGATGGATGAAAAGGTTCCAAACACCCTTGTGGTCTGCAGTATAAAAAAGTGAATTTCTCGTATTCGCCCAAATGGGATGGGACTCGTTATGGTCCGTGGCAGTGATGCGCTCGATTTTCCTGCTATGGACATCCACAGTATAGATATCAGTCTGACTGTAATTGTGATCAACCATCATGCCATTGTATTCACCGGAAACATGCTCACCCCGGTCAGAGACAAAGACAATCTGGGTTCCCGTTGGATTCCAGGATGGATATGAATCTGTAAAAATATCATCTGTGATCTTGCGGGTAGTACGCTTGTTAACATCGTAAATAAAAATATCGCTGGAAATGCCAACATGTCCCACAAAGGCAATCTCATTCCCTTTGGGGCTCCAGGATGCAGAAAAAACACCATCCATCTCCAATTCAATTTTTTGGCTTTTTCTTGTTTTTACATCAATGATATGCAGCACATCTCCCTTCCCTGCTTTGGCAGCTACCACGATCTTTTTACTATCCGGTGACCATGAAAGTCCTGGCTGGAGCCATTTCAATTCTTCAAAATCGACGGAGCGATTGCCTCTTACCAATCTTTTGATTCGTTTCCCAGTCATGGCATCCAGGATATGAATATCAAAATAACCGGTTTGGTCGGATAAGACCGCCACCCTGCTTCCATCAGGTGAAAGGGCAGGGCTCACATTATAAAAGTTCCGTGCTTTTTTATGATCTGTCAATTTTTTGGACATATCTTCTAACGGGGTCCGATCTTTCACATCCGCCCAATATTCCTTTTTAAGGTATTTATGCCATTGGGTGGTGAGATCAGTAAAATTCATCCCCAGCGCCCGTTCATACCCACGCTCGGCATTTTGGGTTATTTTCATGGAACGGAACACATCGCCAATTTTTTCCCGGCCATATTTCCCTGCAATGAATCGCCATAAAGATTGTCCGCCTTTATAGGCCATGAAATAGTTCAATTCTTTCACAGATGGCATCCGTTCATGGATGGCAATATCTCTCATAACCATATCCGCTTTTGTATCCCAGTTGGAACTCAAATATTCTGCCAATCCTTCGTTGGACCAAATGGGGACACGAATCTTGGTCCGGCTGGAAATCACATGCTGCATACTGCCGCCATAAACCATATCATTGATGACGGCATGAACCAACTCATGGTGGATTACATGGCGGAATTGTTCATAGTTCCCGTTAAACGGAAAGACAACGCGATTCTTGAACAGTTCTGTAACTCCGCCGATTCCTTCTCGCATGTAGGTGCCTACCACATTGGTCTGCTGAAAATCGTTATGGGAATTATAGACCATGATGGATACGCGCCGTTTCAAATCCCAGCGAAGATGGACCGAAATTTGTTCGTAGGAATCTTCCGCAACGTCGGCTGTGAATTCTGCCAGATCCTGCTCACCGCCATAATAATAAATATCAAAATGGGGCGTTTGGATATAATTCCAGTCAAAATCCCTGTACTGAACCTTATTCTGCCCAAAGGATTGAGCATTCAGAGTCATCGATAGGCATAAAATGAATATAAAAATGTATCTCATAGGTCTTAAATCTACGTCTCTCTCTGACGAGAGTTCCCGGAGGTTAATTCATTTATGAGAGAGAAGTCAACTATTCTGGACACCCAATTTTCTTTTGTAAAATTAAAATGAAACAACAAAGGTATCATGTCTTTAAGTCCATCAATCATCCTGATTGATGAGAAACTGTTTTCGAGATCATTCTTTTTAGAACGATCAGGGATGATTGTTTCACTTTGAATTAAAAATTGTAATTTTTATTAAAATCATTAATACTTAGGTCTATCCTTGCCCATAGAAAATGTCACAAGTAAGTTCTGCCCGTCATGAAGACACCCCTCTATTTTATTTCTGATATTCATTTAAAATTACAAACATCCCCCGAAGAGAAAAGCCGTCGGGAAAACTTGTACCGTTTACTGGATCATGTCCGGGGAACCGGTGGTACGTGCTTTTTTGTGGGTGACCTTTTTGATTTCTATTTTGAATATCCCCATCTGATCCCCAAAGCCTATACTGATTTCTACCAGAAAGCATTGGACATGAAAAAAGACGGTATTGAACTACACTATATTTTAGGTAATCACGATTATTGGGTACAGGATTTCATGACAGAAGAACTCATGGATAAAGTTTATTTTGACGATGCAACTCTTGAAGTAGATGGGAAAAAGTTTTACATCACCCATGGCGATGGCTTATTGAGTTGGGATCACGGATACCGTATGTTGCAAAAGACGATCCGTTCCCCATTCTTCATTTGGCTGTTTCGGTGGCTCCACCCAACCATCGCTTATAAAATCGCAAACTCTATTTCAAAAAGTGGCCGGCATCCCACACACTCAGAAGGATTTAATGAAGATGTACGAATTGAGATCCAGAATGTGGCCAAAAATCATTTCGATAAGGGCTTTGATTTCATGATCTGCGGGCATTATCATTTGGGTGAAATGTTTAGCTTGAATGAAGGGAAACTGGCCATTTTGGGCGATTGGTTTCATCGACCATCCTACGCCGTTTTTGATGGCAACGACCTGACTTTGCATCCATGGGAGCACGATGCGTAAGTTATTGCTTATCGGAATTTCTTCACTTTTCCTTCTCCAGGGATGTTCCATAATCAAAGGATTGTTTGGGAAAAAGGGCATTGGTGATCCTAATGATCCCGATTTTTTGAACAATATCCAAACCTTGAAAAGCTCATATAGGGACGGGAATATCCTGGCATTAGATGAATTGGTACAGATCTATGAAGATTCGGATCAGCACATAAAAGCCCGTATCGCTGCCGGGAGGACTCTTGCGGAAACCCAGCATCCCACTGCCTTGAATTCCATCGCAAAAATGGTGGGCACCACAACAGCGGTGGATTATACGCTGCTGAATGAATCCATTAATATGCTGGGACTATTTGACGAAAATCCAAAAGCGGCAGATGCATTGGTGAAAGCCATGCACAAGTTAGAAGACCGCACCAATACAATTCATATTTCTCTCGTCAAGAACCTGAATCGTGTGCGAACGAAGGACCAGATCCTGGCCTTGCTGGACCTCTACGAAGTCGCCAAAAGCAATATGTCCCGGACAGAACTTCTATTGACAGAAACACTGGGTGCATTGGGCAATGACCAGGTGATTCCGATCCTGACCATGGTTGCCAAAGACCCGAAAATAAATATCGGGATCCGGAATAAAGCTGTAGAGATCCTTGGAAAGAAAAATCCCAATGAAGTGGCGATCGCTTTTGCCGAATTGCTGGGCGACCCCAATACTAATCTTGAAGTGCGAGAATTTGCCCTGAATACCATGAGAGGCGTGAAGGAAGAAAATCTCGTTATTGCATTGCTCAACACTTACAACACAGGAAAATCCCAGTATTACAGCTTACTCAATACTATGCTGGCTGCCTTGGGCGAGTTTAATGATCCGGAAGTGAAAAAGGCAGTGATCGAGATCGCATACAGTGATGATTATCCTGTAGATATTCGAAAAAAAGCCATCGATAATCTTGCAGCATTCAAAGATCCATCCGTTATCAATAGACTTCTCCTCCTGTTGGAGAAAAAAGAGAATTATATTTATTACGACAATATTATCAACCTGGTTTACACCCTGGGCGAGGAAAGGAAAAATGCTGAGTCTGTCCGCAAGAAGGCATTTATAGCCCATTACAGCCGGAGGGAACATGAATAAGGCTTTATCGTGGATATTCCTTTTCGGACTCCTCATTGCCAAAGATAAATATGGTGTGACCGGTATTGTTCAAAACGCTGACGGGGAGGGTGTTAAAAAAGTGGAATTATCCATTTTTGATACAGAAGGCGAAGAAGTGAAAAGCACAAAATCCAAAGGTGGGGGTAAATTCAAATTCAAAAAAATCGAACCGGGCAAATACACCTTATATGGAGAGCATAAAAAAGAAGGAGCAGGGGAAATCAATTTCAATGTTGTAGATGAAGATGTTGAATTAGAACTGATCATTACTTCCGAACCGGAATCTGATGGTGAAGAGGAAATGGCTGATGCACCACATGAAGAGGAAAAAGAAGAAATCAGTGCCCCAGTTTTAATACCTCAACAGCGGAAAAAACCACCTAAAGCTCTACTGAAATTCGAAGAAACTTTCTTTGAGTACAAATCCAATCTTAAAGCACTTAAATCAGAGATTGATTCTTTAAAGAGGGTGGTAAAGGGATACCAAAAAAGCCAAACTATGCCTAATGTGAATCGTGAACTTTTAGACCTGATCCAGGTTCCTGCATATCATCATCGAATCGAACTACAAAATGGCACAGTGGTGACAGGCGATATTTTAGAGGAATCCGATTCCACATTGGTCCTGAAAACACAGATCGGTACATTAGTCTTGAAGAAGGAAATGGTCGTTCGGGTGGATGAGTTTGATAAACCAGCCCCAAAAGTCATTTTCCTGGGCGATCCATTTATTAATTATTATCCTGATCGGCAAATCTTCTCCGGGCGTGTGAAAAATACTGGAGAAATTCGAGCTGATTTCGTAAGGGTAATCGGAAACCTTTTTGATCAAACAACAGCCAACTCAGGCTCAGATTCCATTTTTGTGAAAGGAACCCGCATCGTTTATAATACAAATGTTGTTGCTGATACGGCATTAGAACCGGCACAAACAGCAAATTATGTTCTTACCATTCCTATCAGAAAAGGTAGAAAAGTTCAATACCATACCATGGATATTCATTGGGAGAGAACACAATAGTTGAGATTTAATTTTTTTCATCCATTCGCTTTTTTAATTATTTTTTTCCATTCCAGTTCAGTAATTGCTCATGATGGAGGAAATCGTGCAATCGAATTCCCGGATGTCCCAGGATTTAAAACACTGGTTTGCGATCTTCACATGCATACCGTTTTTTCTGATGGCAGTGTGTGGCCTAATATCCGGGTGCAAGAGGCACAAAGGGATCATGTGGATGTCATTGCCACCACTGAGCATTTAGAATACCAGCCCTGGAAAGATGATATTCCCCATCCCGATCGAAACAGATCATATGAATATGCAACTCACTTTGCAAAAAATACAGATGTTATGGTTATCAATGGATCTGAGATCACCCGAAATATGCCACCGGGACATGCCAATGCAATTTTTATTCAGGATGCAAATAAGCTATTGGTGGATGATCCTATGGATGCTTTCATAGAAGCACGAAAACAAGATGCATTTATTTTTTGGAATCATCCCCATTGGATCAGCCAGTCACCGGACGCCAGCGTGCCCTTAAGCCCTTTTCATCTTGATCTTATAGAACAAGGATTGTTGGAAGGAATTGAGGTCGTAAACGACACCACATATTCTGATGAAGCCTTCCAAGTTGCCTTAGATCATAACCTGACTATCTTAGGAACATCTGACATACACGAACTGATTGACTGGCAATATAAGGTTCCAGAGGGTGGCCACCGACCCGTGACCTTGGTTTTTGCAACTGAAAAAACACAACCTGCATTGAAACGAGCATTAAAAAAAGGACGAACCGTCGTCTGGTTCAATGATAAACTACTTGGAAAAAGAGAGCATCTCATTCCATTGATCAATGCGAGCCTGAGCGTTTCATCAGCAAGTTATATTAAAAACTCAACCGTGGTTCATACGAAAATTAAAAATAATTCAGATGCGCCTTTTATGCTGCGAAACCAGGGGTTGCATGATTTTTATAATTCAACGGATGTAATTACAATTCCACCCCATGGCGAAGCCATTTTGGATGTGAGAGTTGGAGAGAAAAAGCGAAAATTTACCTTAGAGTTTGAAGTGTTGAATGCCCTAACAGCACCGGCGACGCATCCTGTGATCCAAATTATGGTTCGACCAAATATGTAGCTTGTTGGATTAGTGGATTGACGGATGGCTGAATTGATGGTGATTGGGTGAAAGGTTGATTGGAGTGATGGAGATTTGGAGTAAAGGCTGGTGGAATGTTTGATGGTGTGGAAAAAGTCAAAGAGCATACCTTTAATCCCACTTGATTAAAGGGGGCTTTGGGGTTATCAAAAAACTGGATGCTGTTTGACTTTTGACCTATTCAGAGCCAAACAGCCAAGAAACTCCATGAACATACGAGATCGCTTCTCCTCCCCGCCTGAATGCAAATTACGGGCAGGCAACTGGCGGATCGCGATGACAGAAGCAATAGGTGAGTTATAATTATCCCGAAAAAAACTCGGGATAGGCTGTTTTCCATATTTAGATTTTCCCTATTGTAAGAAAATGAAATAATTCAAAAGAAAAAAGGTTAACAAAAATTGCCGGAATTACCCGAAGTCCAAACCGTCGTAGATCATTTAAGGGCAGATCTTGTTGGAGAAAAGATTATTGCGATCAGGCCGATCTGGCTTAAGGTACTGCACAACTTTGACCCGAATGATCTGTTCAAAAAAAATCATGGACTGGAGATCAAGGATGTGACCCGGCGGGCAAAATTCATTATCTTTCATTTACCCTCTTCCCTATTGGCGATCCATCTTCGTATGACGGGAAAGTTATATATATTCAATGAAGAAATTCCAAAACACACAACGGCTATATTTGAATTGGAAAGTGGCAAGAAAATTATCTTTGAGGATACGCGAAAATTCGGTCGGATTTATTTATATGAGAACCTCGATCTTATTAATAAACGTCATGGTATTGAACCATTGGGTGCTGAATTCACAAAAACATGGCTGTTTACAGAACTCAAGAAGAAAAAACGAAATATAAAAGCATTGCTGTTGGATCAATCCTTCATTGCAGGCTTGGGGAATATTTATACAGATGAATCCTTATGGGTCAGTGGCATTCACCCGAATTCTATTTCAAACGCTATTTCAAAAACCGCAGTAATTAAATTGCATCAAGCCATCCAGACATTATTGAGAGATGCAATAGAAGCCAAGGGAACAACCATTATTAATTTTTCTTTTTTGAATGGTCAATCCGGAAATTATGCTGATCAACTCAGGATCTTCGGGCGACAAGATGAAACCTGCTTTAAATGCGGTAAGGAAATAGAAAAAATTCGTGTAGCCGGCCGAGGGACCTATTTGTGCAATCAATGCCAGCGAAAATATAAATAACAATTATTTAGAATTTAACTATGAATCTTTTCTGCTATTTTTTCTATCTTATCCATATCTATCGGCTCCGACATGCCCATGTGGAATGCCAAAAACCACATAACAAAAATACCATAAGCTAAAAATACGAGTTGCCAAACCCAGAGTGAGGGCAAGCCAAAGGGCGCCCAGGTTAAGGGAGAATTGGGATCTGAGAAAATTGAATTGCCGATGGTTGCAAAGGGACCAAACCCCACAATGAACCAGAATAATGTTAATCCCCAGGCGAGTTTGATCTTTTTCCTTCTTTCCGGTGACATCCCTGTAACTGACTGAAGCAATTCATGTTTTCGAATCTTAATAGTTTTCTCTTCTTGAGAATCAGGATAAAGAACGGTGATGGTCCAAGTTGTGATGAGGTTGAAAAATATCCCCCAGCCGGCACTGTGAATCGTGAAAGGATAAGCGCCCCAGGGTACACCAAACCAGGCGGATGTTTTATCTGTAAGTGTCACCACTATAAGTCCAACAATTAAACCGGCAACGACCCCTTTGGTGGAAAATCCTTTGTAATAACAGATCCCGATTAATGCTGTGTACATTTGGAATCCATAAGCCACAGCCAGTCCGCCCAGCATCACAATGGCCTGGCTGGAATTCGCTGCTACAACCAATGCTGCCAGCGTCACGATGATAACAAAGATCCTGCCTGTCAATTTCTGTACTTGATCCGATGCGCCGGGTGAAACGTATTGGGCATAAATATCACGGGTTACCATTGCACTAAATGTGGACATATATGCGGCACCCGTACTTTGCATAGCAGCCAAGGCGCAAACGGCCAAAAGTCCCACCAGCCAAGGAGCAGAACTGGATAATAAGTTGATCAATTGCGGAACAAGATTCTTATCACTGGTGGCTGATAAAACACCCTTAGCTTCCAAGACATGCCCGCCAAATCCCTGGAAAATGGTAAATGAGAATAACATGATGCCGATCACAACTGAAGAGGCAACCACTTGCTGCCACCGGAATGCCCGTGGTGTTTTATTGGCAAATGCCCACATGGAAAAAGCCGGTGAGGACTGAATCCCCATCAAGGCGAACATGTAGGTCATACACATCATGCCTGTCCACACACCGCCAACAGATTTTGAACCGGCGGAAACAAACTGGATACTTCCGGGAATAGCAACCTTTTTGGAATAGCCATCCATGGTCAGGTTTTGCCCGGAGTCTATATCTTTTTGGATCAGATTTGCAACACCATCGATAAATCCGGACCAGCCGCCTGCATAATGAATCGTGATGCCGCCAAGAATGGCGATTCCCAGCGCCAGGAGAATTGCCTGGGCACAATCCACATAAGCCACGGATCTTAATCCACCGGAGGCCACATAGATCATGACCACAGTTGATAATGCAAACATCCCAAAATTCACACTCACTAATCCATCCGTCAAAATGTGAAACAGATCTCCGGATGCTCTCAGTTGAACACCAAGATAAGGGACACTGAACAGGAAAGCAACCAACACGGTGAGGATACGCATGGCATTTCCGCCATAATAATCGCTGTACATTTCCCCGGGCGTGATGTATTCATAAACCTTTCCCAAAACCCATTGCCGGCGTAAAAACAATACACCGGTTAAGGGAATCGTTAAAGCATAAAATGATGCAAATGCGTAGGGTAAACCGTCTGTAAAGATCTTACCGGGATGGCCCACAAAGGTCCAGCCGCTGAAACTGGTAGCAGTAGCAGCCAAAACAAAGACCCACACGCCAATAGATCTACCCGCAAGGAAGTAATCAGTGGAGGTTTTTGCTGATCGGGCGCCCTTAATTCCCCAGAATAAACAATAAGCCCAGTAGATCCCGACAAACGCAATGAGCCAAAAGAGTTTTTCGTCCATTATTTTTCTATTTGTTTTTCTATTCGTTGAATTTTGATCCCGCCGGAGAACGGTAATCCTGAAATGGAATCATGAGTAAATTCTTAATATCAGAATGTTCTGATCGATCCATGTGGGTATCGATGCCATAATTCAGGTCTTCCATTTCCATTTGGGTGGATGTGCTGAAAACATGATCCCAGATCGAGAAAATATTTCCGTAATTGGCGTCAGTTTGGGGAAGCACATAATGATGATGTATTTTATGAAAATGGGGTGTGACAAAAATCCAGGATAAGGGCTCATCCAGTATTTTTGGAAACTGAATGTTGGCATGTGTCAGCGCTGCGAAAAAGGCTGAAATAGTTTGATATAGCATGACCAATCCAAAGGAAGCACCTGTGATCAATACGGCAAGCGTTGTAAATAAGAGCCGGAGTATATTTTCCCCAGGATGATGCCGGAGTCCGCTGGTAACATCAATGTTAGGATCTGTGTGGTGGATCAAATGAAACATCCACATCCATTTCACTTGATGCTCCAGCCAATGGATCAGCCAAGCACCAATGAGATCCAAAAGCGTCAATCCAAGAATCACATAAAGCCAAAGCGGTACGTTCACCCAATTCAATAAGCCTGAATGATTGTTTTGGCTAAATTCCACTGCAGCAACAATCAGGGATGCACCAATTAGGTTTACAATTAAAGTAATGAGGGTAAAAGTAAGATTAATCCCTGCATGGCGAATTTTTTTATAATCCATTCGAAAAAGCGGAACGATGGCTTCCAGAGAAAGAAACAGGGCAAGCCCGCTTACAAGAAAGACGGATCTCGTGGAAGAGGGGACCGTTTCAAAAAATGTTAAAAGTTCCTGAATCACAAACGGATTTTAATGAAAGAGCAGGAAAAAATAGAATGGATTATTAGTAAATCGTAAATATGTAATTATGTAATTAAAAACCGAACATGGGTTGATTAAGATAATTACGTTTTAGGTTTTAAATAATTACGATTGGCTTATCGTTACCATTACAGCATTCTGGGCGTGCATGCGGTTTTCAGCTTCATCAAAGACGATAGAATAATCTGCTTCCATGACGCCATCCGTTACTTCACGTCCCCGTTCTGCCGGCAAACAATGCATAAATAAGGTATTTTTCCCGGTGCTGTCCATCAGGGCTTCGTTCACCTGGAAATCCGCAAAGATCCGTTCCCGTTCTTCCGCTTCTTCTTTTTGTCCCATAGATGCCCACACGTCGGTATAGATCACATCGGCACCATTGACTGCAGATTTAGGATCATGGGATAATTCAAATGTTGAGATTCCGGATTCGTTCACCATTTTCACTGTTTTTTCATCAGGTTCAAATCCGCTGGGACCGCAGCACACAAAATGCATAGGGAATTTGCTGGCCAGTTGGAGCCAGGAATGAACAATATTATTCCCGTCACCCATATAGGTGATCTGCAAATCATCCAAGTTTCCGCGATGCTCCCAAACCGTAAGAATATCCGCCATAATTTGACAAGGATGATTATAATCAGTGAGCCCATTCACGACGGATGATTCCGAATATTTGGCTATTTCTAAAATATGTTCATGATCAAACAATCTTGCCATGATCACATCATTATACCGCGAGACAACACGGGCGATATCCTTGATCGCTTCCCGTTTCCCAATCCCAATATCGTTGGGACCCAGAAAAAGTGCATGGCCACCCATCCAGGTGAATCCCGTTTCGAATGAGATTCGAGTCCGAGCCGATGGTTTGGCAAAGATCATGGCCAGTGATTGATCTTTGAATGGTTTGTACTCTTCCCGGTTATGGAATTTGGTTTTGATCTCTTTTGCGAGATGGAGCATGTCCCAGAGTTCATCCTTTGAAAAATCGGCTATATGTAAAAAGTGGTTTGGCATTTTGTCTCCTGTTAAAGTTTTATATTTTTGAGCCAAAGGCGCGAAGTCGCAAAGTAGATATATTTTGAATATTAAAAGTTCTTTTGCATCTTTCCATCTTTGCGTTTTTTTAATAATTAAAGGATGTACCGGCTCAAGTCAGGGTCTTCCACAATTCCATCTAAAGAATCTTTCACAACTTTGGCTGTGATTTTAATTTTCTTCTCGCCCCGTTTCGGTTGTTCAAAAAGTGGTTTTTCTAAAAGTGTCGTCATAATGGTGTGCAGCCGACGGGCACCAATATTTTCCATTTTACTGTTCACATCCGACGCCAACTCTGCCACCGCTTTGATTGCCGCGTCATTGAATTCCAACGCCACACCTTCAGCACCCAAAAGGGCTGTGTATTGTTTGATCAATGCTGAACGTGGATGGGTCAGGATCTTCACAAAATCTTCCTTGGTGAGTTTATCCATTTCCACACGAATGGGGAATCGGCCTTGGAGTTCAGGGATCATATCCGATGGTGTGCTCGCATGAAAGGCACCCGCAGCGATAAATAAAATATGATCCGAAGATACAATACCATATTTTGTATTTACATTGCTCCCTTCTACGATAGGAAGGAGATCACGCTGAACACCTTCCCGGCTTACGTCAGGGCCAACACTGCCATCTTTGCCCACCACTTTATCAATCTCATCCAAAAAGATGATACCATTATTTTCCGTTCGTTCCCGGGCAATTCGAATCACTTCTTCATGATCGATCAATTTTTCTGCTTCACTTTCAATCAGGACTTCCCGGGATTCAGCGACCGTCATTTTCTTGGTCCGCTTCGATTTTGGCAAATGCCCGGAAATCATATCCTTAATGTTCATCCCGATATCTTCCATTCCCATGGGACCAAAAATCTGCATCCCGATCATGGGATCGTTGGATATTTCAACTTCGATCATTTTGTCTTCGAATTCGCCTTTATCCATTTTTTTTCGAATTCGATCGCGGGTGCGCTCATGGCGTTCTTTCAATTCATTGGATTGTTTAGGATCATTTTTATGGTCATCGGGAAACAAAATATCCAGAATCCGTTCATTGGCCAGGAGTTCAGCCAATTCAATCACTTCCTCTTCTTTTTCCCGTTCCACCATGGTCACGGCTGTGTCCATCAGGTCCCGCACCATGGATTCCACATCCCGCCCCACGTAACCCACTTCCGTGAATTTGCTTGCTTCCACTTTGATAAAAGGTGCGCTTGCTAGAGATGCAAGCCGACGGGCGATTTCTGTTTTCCCCACGCCGGTAGAACCAATCATAATGATATTATTGGGCATAATCTCATCACGGAGTTTCCCTACTACCTGTTGTCGGCGCCAGCGATTACGGAGCGCAATGGCTACGGCTTTTTTCGCCTTCTTTTGTCCAACAATGTAGCGATCCAATTCTTTCACGATTTGTCTGGGTGTCATTTGTTTCATGGAATCTCCAGCACGGTAATGGTGTCATTGGTGTAAATGCAAAGGTCAGCTGCAATTTTGAGTGATTTTTCCACAACTTGTTTTGCAGAATATTTTGTGGATTGCAAAAATGCAGTTGCGGCAGATTGAGCAAACCCACCTCCAGACCCGATTGAAATAACCGGTCCGTCCGGTTCAATTACATTCCCGTCACCGGAAATAATGAAACTGTGTTTTTTATCCATGACAACCAGCATGGCATCGAGATGACGCAGTATTTTATCCGTTCGCCATTCTTTCGCCAATTCTACGATAGCCCGTTTCATATCTCCTTCGTATTGCTCCAGTTTTTGTTCAAACTTTTCAAAAAGAGTGAGCGCATCAGCAGCGGCACCGGCGAATCCGCCAAGCACACCGCCTTTTACCGTATCGAATTCACGCACTTTAACTGCTTTTTGTTTAATAGCCATATCACCAAATGTGACTTGTCCATCACCGCCCATGGCTACTTTTCGTTTATGTCGAACACCGATAATGGTGGTTGATCTAATATCTATTTTCATATTTTATCCAAAAAATTCCTATATCCTGAGTTCAGCGAAGGATATAGGAATTTTTAATTTAATTTTTTCTTCCAATATGCAATTAATAACTCAGACAATTAATCATAATCACCATTTATCAAAGCTTCCTTATTCTCTTGGTGCCATCCCTTGACTTGCTTTTCAAATGATATGGTATCCATTATTTCTGCCTCATCTGAGCAAAATACTAATTTTACAGATCGTCTCGAGTGAGTGTAACCTTTCGTTATTCCTTCATTGTGTTCTATTAATCGCCTTTCCGGATCATTGGTGACACCTGTATAATAGAAGCCATCTGAACATTCTAGAATATAGAAATGACCTGTTCTTATTTTTTGTGGGACACTTCGCTGAACTCAATGTGATGGTTGATTTTTTACTGCGTTAAAATCTTAAACAATTTTGAATCCCCGGGTAAAACCAAAGTGGTTTTTTTATCAATCACTTTCTCATAGGTTTCCAGTGTTCGTAAAAACTCATAAAACTCCGGATCTTTGGAAAAAGATGATGCATAAATATCCAAAGCTTCTGCTTCACCTTCACCACGGATTATCTGGGCTTTTTTATAGGCTTCTGCCAGGATGATTGTTTTGTCTCTATCCGTAGCGGCCCGGATCTTCTGGGCTTCTTCTTCTCCCTCGGACCGAAATTTGTTTGCTTGGCGTTCCCGTTCCGCTTCCATGCGAGCATAGATCGATGCTTCATTTTCCCTGGGGAGATCCACGCGACGAATCCGCACGTCAATCACTTCAATTCCGTATTTACTCGTTTCTTCATTACTGGCTTTGGTGACCTTATCCATAATGAGTTCACGGGTTTCTGTGATTATCTCAACCATATCATGGTTTCCCAATTCCTGCCGAAGTTCAGAATAAACAATATCATCTAATCGTGTTTTGGCAGTTGGGACGGCCCTCACAGTTTGCAGGAATAGCAACGGATCCACGATCCGCCAGCGAACATAATTATCAATAATAAGTGATTTTTTATCCCGACTCAATATTTCTTCCGGTGGTACATCATATTCCAATAATCGTTTCTCAAAAGAATTTGAGACCTGAATAGGTGCAGGAAGTTTGAAATTTAAACCAGGATCCTTAATCGTGCGAACCGGTTTCCCGAATTGAAGAATAACAATTTGTTCTGTCTCATCCACCACAATGACGGTTGAGAATACAAGTAATACAGCGAGCCCAAAAAGTGCTATAGATATTCGTTTCATTATTTTTGCCCTCCTTTTCCAGGATTCAAATTCAACAGGTTTAACATATTTCCACTATTCTTGTCCGGGATAATTATCTTTTCAATATTGGGTAAAACCCTTTCCATGGTTTCTAAATACAATCGTTTTTGAGTGATACTTTTCGCCTTTCTGTATTCTCTCAATATGGTTGTGAATTTGACAGCATCACCTTCTGACCGTTTAATTCGAGCTTGTTTAAAACCTTCTGCATCACGGATCATGGCTTCTGCTTCACCACGGGCTTTAGGAATTACATTATTCCGGTAGCCTTCTGCCTGGTTCACCATCCGATTCTTATCTTCTTTTGCCGAGGCCACGTCTTTAAACGCGCCAATCACTTCTTTCGGTGGCGACACGTCTTGCAACTGCACTGCCACCACATGCATTCCCGAATCATATTTATCCAGGATCAACTGCAATTGTATTTTAGTTTCTTCCTGAATCTTGAATTTTCCAGTCGTCAATGTTTCATCAATCTTGTTCCGGCCCACCACGGTGCGAAGACTCGCTTCTGCTGCTTCCCGAACAGTCAATTCCGGTTCCATAATTCTGAATAGGTATTTCACCGGATCTTTGATCTTGTACTGGACGATCATTTCAGCATCCACTATGTTTTCATCACCTGTAAGCATGAGGCTTTCTTTTTCCACGGAGCGGTATTGTCCATTCCGAAGGGTGCGAAAACCAATTTCGATCCGTTTCACTTCTGTAACAGCAGGTGTATTAACCTGTTCGATTGGATAGGGGAAATGATAATTCAACCCCGATTGTGCCACCCGGGTGAATTCCCCAAAGGTTCGCACAACCCCAACTTCATCCGGACCCACCATGTACACGCCAGTGAATAACCAGAGTGCCAATGCTGCTCCCAAAAGTGGAAGTAATCTAAAATTAAAGTCAGGAATCCGTATTTCTTGATCCCCAACCATTACACGTCGATACGCCATGTTAACTCCTTTGTTTTGTTAATAACTAAATCTCTTTTCTTAATCTTGCCACAGGATATCCCATTTGGTCCCGATATTTCGTAATCGTTCGCCGTGCCATGGTGTAGCCTTCCTTGGCTAATTCTACGACCAGAACATCATCGTTCAAAGGTTTATGCTTGTCTTCAGCGATGATAATCTTTTCTAAAGCCCGTTTGATTATAAATGTTCCCAAAACACGGCCGTCACTCAATTCAATGGAATCAGTGAAATAGTGCTTCAGTTCAAAAATACCGAATGGTGTATCAACGAATTTTCCCCGGGTGGAGCGACTGATGGTGGAAATATCCATCTTGATTTTATCCGCCACATCCTGGAGTTTCAACGGGCGAAGAAAATCCATATCCCCCGCAAACCATTCCGGCTGGAATACAATGATGGATCGCATGACATTTACCATGGTGATCCTTCGCTGATGAACTGCTTCGATAAACCAATTTGCTGAATCCATTTTTTTTTTGATGAATTTCCTTGCCTCGTTATTGAAACTGCCGTTCTCTAGCTGATCTTCGTAGGACTGACTGATCCGCAATTCCGGAAGCCCGCCATCGTTGGTTGTAATGACCCAATCCTCGCCATCTTCCCGAACGATTACATCTGGAATCACGGTCTGGAACTTATCACTGTATCCTTCACCGGGCCGTGGATTCAAATGAGAAATATGCTCAACTGCATCGTGCAGTTCTTCTTCTGTACAAGTCAATCTATCGCGAATCTTTTCATACCGCTTGTGCATAAAATCATCAAAACACGTGTGGACGATTCTATGGGATAATGATTGTTCTTCATTTTCTAACTGAATCATGAGACATTCTTCTAAATCCCGGGATCCAATTCCCTTCGGCTCCATTCGTTGGATCTTATGAAGAATCGGTGCGATTTCTTCTTCCAGTAATTCATACCGATCAGCGATCAGGATCAAATCCGTATCCAAATAACCGCGCTCATTTGTATTCCACAAGATTTCTTCAGCAATCTCTCGCTCATGTTCATTCATTTTTGTATCCTGAAGTTGGTCAATCATATCTTCGATCAAGGTATGCCGGTCCGGGAATGGCATGTCCTTTTTTTTCTCAGAAAAGTAATAGGTGGACTCATCGCTGTACATATCTTCCAAGGATACATCCAAATCATCAATCGCCGTTTCTTCCTCAAGTTCCTCCTGCGATTCTTCTGGCTCAACCTGTTCTAAAAGTGGGTTTTGTTCCAATTCTGCCAGAATTGCCTGTTCAAGATTCACTGTATTCAGTTGCAGTAACCGCGCTTGCAAAACCAGCCTTGGTGCCAGTTTCTGCTTTTGGGTTTGGATCTGTTTTAAGGATGTTGCCATCAGTCGAGCTTGAATTTTTCACCGAGATAGAGCCGCCGAGCCTCTTCATCATTAGCCAGGAATTCTGATGTGCCGGATTTCAAAATTTGCCCGTCAAATAATAAATAAGACCGGTTAGTAATGGACAAGGTTTCGCGAACATTGTGGTCAGTAATTAATACACCAATCTCTTTTTCTTTTAGTTCACGAACGATGCCCTGTATATCTTCCACTGCAATTGGATCCACCCCTGCAAAAGGTTCATCCAATAAAATGAAGTCCGGATCCATGCACAGGCTTCGGGCAATCTCCACCCGGCGGCGTTCGCCGCCTGATAAAGTATTTCCAATACTTTTTGCTAAATGAGATACAGACAGATCTTCCAATAAACGGTCTTTCTTCTCTTTTTGGTCTTTTTTAGAAAGGCCATCAATCATTTCTAAAACCAGCAATAAATTGTCTTCTACGGATAGCTTTCCAAATATGGATGGTTCTTGTGCTAAATAACTAATTCCTTTCCGTGCCCGCTTATACATGGCGGCTTGGGTTATATCTGATTCATCCAGAAATACATGCCCCCGGGTGGGTTTGATCATGCCCGTTATCATATAGAAAGTTGTGGTTTTTCCTGCGCCATTAGGCCCCAAAAGTCCAACGATCTCGCCACGATCTACAGACACATCCACATCCCGAACTACCATCCGTTTGCCGTACCGCTTATTCAGCCCTTTTGCGCTTAATGTATCGTGGCGGGTTCTCATTTCATCTCTCTCCCCGTTACACCAGAGGGGCTTAATATTTTCCAATTTTTCATATCGGAATCCGATTCAAATCCAACACCATACAACGTATCTTCTTCCAAGGTAGTTATCATAATATTATCTTTGGTATGAAGCTTTTCATCTTTGGAATTCCATGTCAAGGTTTCAGAATAAAGGGTGATACCACTATCGGACACAGCCACCACATTCCCAATGGCTTTCATATCGTTGGATGCCTGGTCCACTTCCGCTTTTTTGGATGTGAGCACCGAAGTATGTTGTTCCTTATCATCAAAAAAATCTACGGTGACATTGCTATCCAACAGGACAAACTCTTTCTCATTATATTTTTCAAGATGGCCAGAACGAACTTTAGCGCGCATTAATCCTTCATTAGTTAAAATGATGGTGACACCCCAACTTTCCTGGTCCGGTAACCCTTCACGTGAAGGCATATCCGGTACTGTCTCTCGGGCACACGATGATAAAAGGATCAGCGATATATATAATAAGAATCGCATGGGTTTAACTGTTTTTAATCTGTTCTTTTAATAGGTTCATTACAGCTTTCGTTTCACCTTTTTCTTCGATGATCCATTCAACCGCTTCCCGAAAAGCCCCGTATCCCCCCGAGACCTTGGTTATATATGTGGCGACGGCTTTTACGGCTGGTGTTGCGTTCGCAACAGCAATGGGTACGCCTACTTGTTCCATGACGGGGATATCAATTATGTCATCCCCAACGTAGGCAATCTCTGAATCATCCAAATCATATTTGGCTTTCAATGCTTTATAAGCGTGGAGTTTATTCAATCTGCCGTTGTACACATCTTCGATCTTCAATTCTTTGGCTCGATATTCCGTGGCGGGAGAGTATCTCCCGGAAATGAGAGCGATCTTCAAATCAGCAGCACGAGCCATGGCAGTGCCCACGCCATCTAAAACTGTGAAGCGCTTGAATTCCATATTATCTGTTCCCTTATAAAAAGTACCATCGGTCAAAACACCATCCACATCGGAAATAAGGAGTTTGATTTTTTTCATTTCGACATTCATGATATTGCTTCCCGAATGGATTTCAATTTTAATAAAAGTGATTCCAGTTTATCTAACGGCAATTGAGTTGTGGCATCGGATTTTGCTTTATTTACATTATCATGAACTTCCATAAAAAGTCCGTTGCAACCGGCTGCCACAGCAGATTTTGCTAAGGTCGGAATCATTTCCCGCATGCCCGCAGTAGATGCACCATCTCCACCGGGAAGTTGGGCACTATGTGTGGAATCAAAAATTACAGGATGTCCAAATTCTTGCATAATGGGAATGGCTCGCATGTCTACTACCAGATTATTATACCCGAATTGCGTTCCACGGTCCGTGAGTAAAATATTTTCACAACCAGAATCTGCCAGTTTTGCCACCACATTTATCATATCCCACGGCGCCAGGAATTGTCCTTTTTTCACATTCACTGGTTTCCCGGTTTTTGCCGCGGCCACGAGTAAATCCGTCTGGCGACTCAGGAAAGCGGGAATTTGCAGAATGTCCGCCACCTCCGCCACAGGGTTTGCCTGGGCCGGTTCGTGGATATCCGTCAAAACAGGAAGCCCGGTCTCACTTTTAACATCAGATAAAATAGAAAGTCCTTCATTTATTCCTAATCCGCGAAAGGATAACATGGATGTACGGTTGGCCTTATCAAATGAACTTTTATAAATAACGGGAAGGCTAACTTTTTCGGAAATTTCCTGTATGGCATTCGCCATTTTCAGCGCATGATCGCGACTCTCGATGACGCACGGTCCAGCAATAAGGCCCAATGCGTCTCCGCCAAATTTTACTTGTCCAATGGAAACTATTTTCATGATTGTTGTTTCACGGCTGCTTTAATGAATTCGCGAAAAAGCGGATGTGCTTTATTCACTCGACTCTTCAGTTCCGGATGAAATTGGCTGGCCACAAACCAGTGATGATCCGGGATCTCGATGGTTTCCACCACACCCAAGTCTTCATTCACACCGGAAAAAACCAAACCGTTTCTCTCCAGTTTGCTGCGATATCTGTTATTTACCTCGTAACGATGTCGGTGTCGTTCGGAGATTTTTTTCTTCCGGTAGGCCGCATAGGTTTTGGTGCCTGATTTGATCTCACAATCATACGCGCCAAGGCGCATGGTGCCGCCTTTAATTTTGATAGCGCGCTGGGATTCCATGAGATCGATCACGGGAAATTTTGTATTTTTATTGAATTCGGTTGAGTTTGCGCCTGTCATGTCGCACACATTCCGAGCGAAATCAATCACGGCACATTGGAGTCCGAGACAAATGCCCAAAAATGGCACATTATTTTCCCTGGCATATTTTGATGAGAGTATCTTTCCTTCTCCTCCACGAGACCCAAATCCCGGAAGGAGCAAAATGCCATCCACATCAGCGAATGCCTTTTCAGCGGATTTGTCATCTTTAATCTTTTCTGTCCGGATCCATTTCACATTCACCCGAGCATTATTTTCCACTCCGGCATGGATAAAAGATTCCATGACGCTTTTATAGGAATCGATCAATTCTGTGTATTTCCCGCACATGGCAATGGTAACATCATGGTCAGGATTCTTAAAATTTTGGATGAATTTTCTCAATTCTTTTAATCGTGGCTTTTTCTCAATTTTTAATCGTTCATTGATCAATTCGCCTGCATTTTGCTCATGCATCAAAAGTGGCACTTCATAGATGGTGGGGACATCCTTTCCTTCGATCACATGGTCCGGGCGGACATTACAGAAAAGGGCAATTTTATCCCGCACGGATTGTTCAATCGCATATTCGGATCGGCAAAAGATCATATCCGGGGCCAAGCCAATTTCCCGAAGTTTCATCACCGAATGCTGGGTGGGCTTGGATTTTAATTCACCACTGGCTTTTACATACGGGAGCAAGGTTACATGAACCAGCATGTGGTTGTGATAGCCCACTTCCAATGATAATTGCCGAATCGCTTCCATGAAAGGCAGGCTTTCAATGTCACCCACGGTTCCGCCCACTTCACAGATCACCACATCATATTTCTTGGGTGTATTCACTGCTTTGATGCGCTTAATAATTTCATCGGTCACATGGGGAATAACCTGAACCGTTTCGCCCAAATATTCTCCTTTCCGTTCCCGATCCAGAACCGTGCTGTAAATCTGACCAGCAGTTGCATTATTATTTTTGGTCATATTTTCATCGATGAATCGTTCATAATGCCCCAGATCCAGATCCGTTTCAGAGCCATCATCTAACACAAAAACTTCTCCATGTTGGTAAGGATTCATGGTTCCCGGATCCACATTCAGGTAAGGATCCAGTTTTAAAATGGTGACTTTCACACCAGCTTGTTTGAGTAAATATCCGATGGAAGATGCGGCGATGCCCTTGCCCAAACCGGACATGACTCCGCCCAAAACAAAAATATATTTGGTTGGTTTGGCTGCGCTCATTTATGCGTCCTGTTCAATTGTTTCGGATTCAGTGTCGTCCATCATTTTAGCGACTTTCTCTAAATCTTCTTTTGTATCCACCGCCCAGTGATCACAATTGGCGATCAGCGCACGAATGGGAAGGCCGTTGTCTAAAGCCCGCATTTGTTCCAATGATCTTTCGATCTCTCTTTCGGATGGCTTCAAAAGTGTGAATTGAAACAAAGCATTACGCCGAAATCCATACATGCCTATATGACGATATACACCTCCGATCTCAAGATCAAAAATATTCCGCTTGAATTCGATGGCATTTAATTCTTCATCCAGAATCGCTTTCACCACATTGGGATTCAAAAGATCACTTACAGTGAGTTTCCGGGTCACCACAGTGGACATCATCACCTTTGAATCATTAAATGTATCCACCATGCCATCGATCACCTTTGGATCCACTAATGGCCCATCGCCTTGAATATTGATCACGATTTCCACATCTTCTATTCCTTGAATTACTTCCCCTACACGATCTGTACCGGAAGAATGGTCTGGTGATGTCATAACCATTTCAAAATCGAATTCAGCCAATGCTTCTTTTGTTTCTTCAGAATCGATGGCCAGTATCACTTTATCTAATTTTTCTGATTTCATGGTCTGTTCAACCACGTGGGCAATCAAGGGCTTCCCTGCCAACGGTGCCAATATCTTCCTGGGAAAACGGATTGAACCGAGGCGGGCAGGAATAACACCAACAATCATTTATTTGACTTTCCTTTTGTTTTTATAGGGGACACCTCTCGGACTTCCATGTTCACGTTCGGTGAGATTTTATCATGGGTGGAAATAAAAAAGGATGATGAAAATAAAACAGGCATGATTTTTGCTATGAAATTTACCCAACACGAAGTGGAAAGGAAAAATTTATTTATACTTGATAGTATGAAAGTGTTCGGGTATCCAAGTGTTTAAGTGTTAGAAATACTTGAATACACTTTTACATTAACACTTTCGGTTTATTCAAACCGTAATGATTCGATCGGATCCATATTGGCCGCTTTCCAGGCCGGGTAAATTCCAAACCCGATCCCGATCACAGAACACACCGCCAAGCCGATAAAGGCCCAGTCCATGGGAATCACAGCAGGAATCTTAAAAAAAACTGCCACGGCATTGCCGCCGGCCACACCCAAAATAATACCGGCAATACCGCCAAACTCACTCAAGAAAACTGCTTCGGTTAAAAACTGGGTGAGAATATCACGGCGAGTTGCACCAATTGCTTTGCGGATGCCGATCTCTTTGATCCGCTCCGAAACAGAAACCAGCATAATATTCATAATCCCTATCCCTGCCACCACAAGAGCGATAACACTGATGGAAAATGCGAACAATTTGATTCCGTCCGTAAACGGTGTTAATTCTTCCAATATTTCCTCGTTAGAGGTCAATTCAAAATTATTGTCTTCACCCGGGGGCACTTTTCGAAGTGTACGAAGCAACCCAATCACTTCATCCCGGGTTTGGTCATACAATTCTTCCGAGGGTGCTTCCACAGTAATCTCAATATTCCGACGCCAACCGCCATACATCTGTAAATGGGTTGTTAATGGAATGGCAATGATATTATCCTGACTTTCGCCGAACATGGCCCCTTTTTCCTCGATAATACCAATGATTCGAAACTTGATCCCATCGATGGTGATCTGTTTATCCAAGGGGTCTTCAAACGGAAAAAGCTGGGTGATAGCATCTTTCCCAATAATGGCTGTTTTTCGCATATGAAGCACATCATCCCGACTGAAATTTCGCCCATCACTGATATTGGTATTCAGGGTCCGAACTGTGAATTCATCACCGCCGGCTACTTCAATTTTTTTTGTCGCCTGTTTATCTTTGTATTTCACGGTGGCGCCATATTTAGAATCATACGCACTCACATGAAGCGGTAATACAGCACGGTCTTTCAAATCTTTATAAAGTTGATATGTGATATTGGGGCGATTCCGGTATTTCCAACGGCCCCCATGACCGAATTGGATTGCAGGACGTTTACTAATATTAAATGTATTTGTCCCAAAAACATTGAGCCCGGATGCCACAGATGATTCCAATGTACGAATGGCTGTCATAACACCAATCACTGAAAAAACACCGATGGTGATTCCCAAAAGTGTTAATACTGACCGAAGTTTATTATCCCGGATCGCTTCCAATGCCATCCGAAAACTTTCTCTTAGCGTATTTTTAAAATGAGATGTTTTTTTATTCATCATAATGATTTAGCACTTGAACACATAAACACTTTATCACTCATACCGAAGTGCATCAATGGGATCCAGTTTTGCAGCTTTATAGGATGGCGCCAATCCCGATACCACACCCACAACCGTAGAAAGTCCAAGCGCCGTCATGGCTAATCCCAGGGGCATGTCTGATGGAAAATATTGATCAATGATCAAGCTTCCACCCCAAGCTAGACCCATTCCTAATAATCCTCCCAAGAGACAGATCGTAACCGACTCCATGAGAAATTGGGCCAGGATCATTTTGGGTGTTGCGCCTAATGCTTTTCGAATGCCGATCTCTCGCGTTCTTTCTTTCACCGTAACAAACATAATATTGGCAATCCCGATCCCGCCTACGACCAAAGAGAGGATAGTAATAAAAAGTCCCGTTCCGCCAATAGCCAGTTTGATCATGGCATACTGTTTCTTAAATGGATCTTGTTTGTTCAAAGCAAAATTATTTTCATCCGTGGGACGAACATGTCGGAGCTGACGCATCATGGCAGTGAGTTCTTCGGATGCATTATCCATTTGGGTTCCATCCACCTTTACATTGATCCCGGTCCAGCCACGACGTGTAAATAATCGCTGGTGAGTTCCAATGGGAATAATGATCTGTTTATCTAAGCTGAACATCCCCAGAAATTTCCCCTGCTTCTCCACTTCACCGATGACTCGAAATGTATAATTTCCGATTCGAAGTTTTTTCCCTATCGAATTTTCATTCTCAAATAAATTATCTACGATATCTTTCCCAATAATAGCGACACGGGAACCAGACCGGCTTTCGGAATTGGAAAAAAACCGGCCCTTATCTATTTCTGCTGTAGAGATCATGGCATATTCATCCGTGGTGCCTGTAACTCTCACACCGGTGATATCATTTTCACCCCGTTTTACAGAGGTGTACCATTCAGAAACAGGCGCAACATATTGGGCATATTGGGATCGATCTCGAAGAACATCTGCGTGTTTTATCTTAATGTTGGGACGATTGCGCATCTCCCACCATTCCTTATTACCGAACCATTCAAACTTTCGGATATACAAAACATCCTTTCCCAAAAATTCCATACTTTTTTCAAAAGAACGATCCAATCCCGAAATAAGTGTTCCCATCAATGTCACAGCAAGAATCCCGATGACCACACCGAGAGCCGTCAAAAGCGAACGCATTTTATTGGCCAGGACAGCCGATAACGAAATACGGAAATTTTCAAGAAAAAGAGAAAACATCAGGCAGCGGCAGAAATATCTTCTTCCACTTTTCCATCAAATAAGCGAATGGTTCGATGGGCATGTTTTGCAATGTAATCTTCATGGGTAACCAAAATAATCGTATTCCCCGCCTGATGAAGTGCATCAAATATCTCCATGATCTCCCGGCCACTTTTCGAATCCAGGTTTCCTGTGGGTTCATCAGCGAGAATGATAGACGGATTATTTACCAAGGCGCGGGCGATGGCAACACGCTGACGCTGCCCGCCGGAAAGTTCGTTTGGTTTGTGATGCATGCGATCTCCCAGCCCAACGCTCTCTAATGCTCCCGCAGCCATGGACTGGCGCTGGTCTCGACGGACATTTCCGTAGATGAGCGGAATTTCAACATTATGCTGTGCCGTCGCTTTGGGAAGAAGATTGAAGGTCTGAAATACAAAGCCGATTTTTCGATTACGGATAGAAGCCAACTGGTTATCATCCATCTCATTAACCATTTCTCCTTCAAATTCATAGATCCCGGATGTAGGTGTGTCTAGGCAGCCGATCATATTCATGAGTGTGGATTTCCCGGAACCGGAGGGCCCCATAATGGCAAGGTATTCATTTTCTCCAATGGTTACATCCACTCCATCCAGTGCACGGACTTCTTCGCCGCCTACATTGTATATCTTATAAATGTCTTTCAGTGAGATCATTGACATTTTAATCTTTCCCTTTTTGATAACGTTCAAATTCTTCATCAACGGAAACAAGCGTTCCGTGCTGGAGCTCGCGACTGATGGCTTTGTAACTCCCGGTTACAATACTATCTCCTTCAGCGATACCGGATCTCACAGCATAGTGTGTGTCGCTGTCAACATCAACATCTACAGGCATCACCACTGCATATTTTTTACCCTTAGGTGCTTTTTCGCCATCAAACTCATCTTTTAATATAAAAACCACCTCTATCATTTTATCCTTCTTCCAACCTCCATCACCACTGCCTGCCGCAGCATCATCTCCCATTTTTCTCCTTCCCCCTTTACCTTTTTTTCTTCCACCTTTCTTTTTCATGGCTTTTCTTTTGGCCTGTCTCTTATAATTTTCTGACCGGGCAGTCAAAGATTGAATCGGTATGGAAATGGCATCATTCCGTATTTCTGTAATAATGTTCACGGTGCTGCTCATCCCGGGACGAATATTTCCGGGCGGATCGATCATTTTCACTTTCACCTTAAAATTGGTAACTTGTTCCTGGCTCCCCAAATTCATGGATTGGGCTGTATGGGCGATCTCGCTGACCATACCGTAAAAAATTGTGTCCGGAAAAGCATCCACTTCGATCTCTGCCGTATCTCCAACCGTAACAGTAACCACATCATTCTCATTCACGTCCACCAGGACTTCCATGCGGGTCAGATCTGCGATGGTCATAACAACACCGGGGTTAAACATGCCACCTACAGCCATTTCACCCACTTCTTTCGTCAAACTTGTGACGATCCCAAATGCGGGAGCCAGCAATTTTGTTTTGGACAATTCATCTTCACGGGAAAGGAGTAACGAACGTGCCTGGTCAACATTGCTGGATGCCGATTCAAATGATGCTTCGATTTGCTCCAGCTCCTGTTTCGAGATCAGGTTTTGTTCAAACAACGATTCGCTCCGTTCCTTTTGCGCTTTCACTTTTTTCAAATTAGCTTCCGCTGATTTCACACTAGACAATGTTTGGTTGTATGCAGCACGGTATTGTTTTTCGTCCATGGATATGAGCAATTGTCCCGGTTGGACCGTGTCACCTTCCGCCACTGTAATTGATGTGATCCAGGCAGTAATGGTGGATGAGATCTGCACTTCCTCTTCCGGCTGAATTTTTCCATTGGCATTCACTTTATGGATAATATCCCGCCGGGATACTTCTTCTGCCTGAACCGATATTTCGTCTATATCAGATGAAAATTTCATCCACGTTCCCACGGCACCAACAATAATGATAACCAAGGGAATCCATACTTTTTTCTGTTTTAGTTTTTTTAACATGATTAATTCTCTTCCAATTGATATTCAAGATCCAATGTGCCGAGCAATGCTTTCAAACTTGCTTCCTGCATTCGCGCGTCATGGATCGTATTAATGAGAGTAGAGTTGGATCGCCGCAGTGATACCTGTGCATCCAACACTTCTAAAATGGTTGCTGACCCCAAACTATATCTTTCCCGAACCAATTTTAGGTCTTCTTCGGCTGAAGCCACAACAGCCTGATTCAAGGGAATGATCTCCGAATAATTTTTCAAGGATCCCCGTATCAGTTCTGCCTGAACACGGAGGTCATTCAAAAGTGTGATATAATCATATTCAGATTGCTGCTTGGACAATTTAGCCTGATGCTGACGTGTGGAAAGGGTATTGCCGGTATAAATGGGAACACTTAATGAAAAATTCAACCCCAGGGACCAGTCGTCTTTGAGAGATTCCATCAATTCATCGCTGTCTTTTCCATTTGCAGAATAACTCACAGACGAATTCAAGGATGGAAGCCGCAACCCTTTCGCCATTTTATAAGACAATTCTCCCAGATTGATTCTGGATTGGGAAATCGAAAGAGTCGGATTCTGCGTTTTTAACAGGTTTAATACCTCAGAACTGGATGGAACAACCGGCGTTACCCACTCTTGATCAACTGCCATGATGGATTGACCAAAATCCTGCAATCCCATATCATTAAATAAAACACGGCGTGCATTTTGGTGATTCGTCTTCCGGGTTAAAACATCCACACGGGCTTGTCCCTGAGCCACCTCCGCTTTTAACAGATCCGTCTTTTTCACCACGCCAAGATCATATTGTTTTTTCACCAACGATACCTGCTGTTCGGACATTTCCAGATTTTGTTCTGCCACATCATACAACTGCTGTGCCTGGAGCAATCCGTAATAGGATTTGATCACATTCTGGATCACCTGGATCTTGGTGGAACGCTGGTTCAGTTTGGCAATCTCAAGGTTTGATCTGGCTTGTTTTACCTGGTTCCAAGATCGCCCACCATCGAAGATCGTCTGGTTAAGAGAGAGGCCAGCAGACATATTATCATAATAACTGGACATAGTCGTGTCAGATGTGAGATTCTGTAGATCGTAGGAAATATTTTCTGTTTCAGGAAAATGGGTGCGACCGGCGCTGGTGGATGCATTGAGAGATGGCAAGAGGCCGCTAAAAGAACCTGTTACACCTCTTTCTGCGGAGGCTACATTTAACTTAGCAGACAAAAGCGTTTTCTTGCCATCCAATGCAATTTCGATACAATCATCCAATCCATAACCTTGGGCAAAAATCCCGGAAAGAAGGGATAGAATAATGAATAAGAGTTTCATCATTTTATAATATTTGTTATTCGTTGGACGCACATATTTCATAAAAGTTGCCTAATCATTTTTATCTTTTTCATATTCCAGGATGTCCCCCGGTTGGCAATCCAATTCCCGGCAAATTGACTGCAGCGTATTGAACCGCAGTCCTTTCGCTTTTCCATTTTTCAGGATGGACAGATTCGCCATGGTGATGCCCACTTTTTCTGCCAGATCTTTTAAGGGCATATTTCGTTTCGCCATCATTACCGCTAGGTTGATCCTTATTTTTGAGCCATCCATCAGATCATCAGGTCCTGTTCTTTTTTCATTTCAGCACCGATACGAAACGCTTCACCGATAACGATGATCACCATAGCCGATAGAATATCTTCTACATTAAAACTGATGGATGATTCTGGGATGATAGAGTCAAAAGAGAGCCGAGGTGTAATAAAAAGGTTTAGCAAAATATCGTGAATGAAATCGAAGAGGTCACTCCTATAATGGAAATACCTATCCACCGTAACCGTTTCCCATTTTCCGGGTCAAAGGGATGCCCCTGACCCACTGGCCGAACGATATGACGCAGAAGGAATAAAACCCAGATCATAACCCCGAACATGCCAAACCGCATGAGTTTTACAGGAATCAATAATCCCGTAGGCGCAGGCGCTTCAATGAGCGCAAAAGCTTTCGCCCGCTTGAGTTTTACGGGGAGATCCTGACCGCTGATTGCGGCTATTCCTTCTTCCTCTACATGGAATTGAACAGGATAAAATAATTTAGTGGTTGAATCCGTAATGCCAAGAATCGGTCCCGCCATGAGCATAATGATCCGAAAGGAAATATATCCAGCCAACAGGATTGTAAATCCGGTGAGAAACCAGTCAGTTATTTTAATAAAAGTTTGTTGTGATTTTTCGGGCATGACCCGTTTACCTTTAATTTAACGGCCCGAAAACTATAATTAAAATTTTAACAACACAATAATTATTTATTGTTTTACGATAATTTATTTTTCTTTAACAATATTTTATTGAAGAATCCCATCTTTTATCTCTAAAAGGTATTCTTTTGCTGCATCGTAGGAGTTATCGATCTTTCCATCTAAGATCGCTTCTTCGATTGCTTCTTTTATTTCACCCACTTTCCGACCCTGTGTGAGTCCGCAAATTTTCATGATCTCATCACCGCGTACGGGAGATTGAAAAACCTTCATGGCATCTCGCTCGCCTACGTTTGACATTTTTTCTTCCACCTTTTTAAAATTTTTCAAATATTGTTTTACCCGATTTGGATTCTTGGTGGTAATGTCGGCCCGGCACAAAGTCATGAGATCATCCAAATCATCTCCTGATGCCGCCATGAGCCGTCGCACAGCAGAATCGGTAACTACATCCTTCACTAGGGCAATAGGACGGAGATGTAAAAGGGTCAGTTTTTTCAAATAATCTTTCAGTTTGTTTGATAGTTTCAACCGGCGTGCCACTTTGTTCAGCATTCGTTCCCCAATAGCATCGTGCCCGTGGAAGGTGTAGCCCTTGATTTCATCAATTTTTCGTGTATTGGGCTTGGCAATATCATGGACCAGTGCAGCAAAACGGATCTCCATCTTTTCGGACAATTCTGCCGCATTATCAATTACCTGGAGCGTGTGGGCAAAAATATCCTTATGATGCCATTCAGATGTTTGCTCCATACCGTACATAACATGAATTTCCGGGAAAACAGTTTCCATTAGTCCCGTTTTTTGCAGGATTACTAACCCCACCGATGGCTTTTTCGTTTTCAGGATCTTGATGAATTCATCCCTGATTCGCTCCCAGGACACAATATCAATACGATGTGCTTGTCTTTTGATAGAAGCGCGACATTCTTTCTCAATTTCAAACCCCAACTTGGATGCAAAGTAAGCCGCCCGCATCATCCGCAGCGGATCTTCCGAAAATGTTTCATCCGGATCAAGCGGTGTGCGCAGGATCTTTTTTTCTATATCGGCGATACCGCCGAATGGATCCGTGAGTTCACCAAAAGCTTCATGACGAATATCCATGGCCATGGCGTTGATGGTAAAATCCCGCCGCAGCAGATCACCCTTCAGATCGGTGTAAACCACTTCAGCTGGTTTCCGTGAATCATCATCATAAGATTCAGTCCGGGCGGTGGCCACTTCTATTTGCACAGATTTATTGGGAATTATGGCTGTGCCGAATTTTTTGAAAGGGACGATTTTTTTTACGACCAATTCATCAGCCAATTTCCGGGCAAAAGGGATCCCATCCCCAACGGTCATAATATCGATATCATTCAGCGGTTTTCCCATGATGAGATCGCGGACAAATCCCCCCACCACGTAAACTTCAATCCCCTCCTTGTCACCTAGCCTCCCAGCGGTTTCAAGGATGGAACGGACTTTGGCGTGGTGTTTCTCTTTTAATTGATCTTTCAGATTCATGATGGGGAGAAATTACCGTGATTCAGTTCTGGGAAAATATGAATTAAACACCAAGGGCACAAAGGACACAAAGTGTTATCAGTTTAGGGGTGGTTTAATATAATAAGTGTGAGACCATTCGTTTCCTGAACCTGTCGAAGGATAAGAATGGACCGCTCAAATTTCCGGTTGTTTGTTTTTGATAGGCTTAATAAACGACTTTTTTATTTTCTTGATAACCATCTTCACTCTTGTCAATTTTCGGCTATGGTAAAAAGAATTACAAGTTTCCTTATTCTCATTTCCTCTTTTGGAATCGCCCAATTCGGTTCTGTAGAAGTGAATTTCGATACTCGATTACTCCGGAGCGAAGAAAAGCAGGAAATCGTGAACCTTAATAATGATATTGTTCGGTTTTTCACCACCGCAACCTGGGACGAAGCTTACAGCGATTTGACCATCCCCCTGCACATCCAGATTGTGTTTGAAGGCATCACCGCTAAAGGGAATGAAAAAATATTTAACTGTCAGGCTCTTTTCTCCAATGGGCGCGATCTTCGATTTTTCGATAAAAGTGTACAGTTTATTTATAACTCAGGAACCAGCCTTTATTACGATCCAGTCCTCTTTGAGCCCCTTTCGGGATTTCTTGCCTATTATGCTAATTTGATCTTGGCCGGGGAAATTGATACCTACGAATTCAGGGGGGGAAATTACGCTTACGAAATGGCTCGGGATATAGCACTTCGGGGATCTGCGTCACTTTATAAAAAAGGCTGGAGTACGCGTATTAATCTCGTGGATGACCTGAACCGGAATATTGGCCTCCGAAAAGCACGATTGGCCTGGTACATCGCCATGGATCTATTCAAGGAGGGTGATATTGAAGGAACGCTTAAAGAAATCAACACCATGTTGGATGGGATCGAACAATCGTTCCGGGACTTGGGCAGAGACAATCACACACAATTTTTCCTTAAAACACATTCTGAACGAATTGCCAAAATATTGACCATGCTGGGTCGGGAAGAATTGTTAAAAGATATGAAAGAATTGGACCCGGACCGACGAGAATTATATCAGGATGCTTTAGACACCATATCTAAATAAGTCTTTTTCCTGCCTAAATAATATGCTAAAACCACGGATGTTTTGGCCATCCCAGCCATGATTTCACGATCTTTCACTTTTCTTATTTGATTGAATCGTGATCGCTTTTTCAGAATCGTGATCGGGTGAAAAATGATCCAACCCAAAGATCTCAAAATGCCTGTCACATGATTCCAATCCAATTTCACAAAGGCATATCCCAAGGCAACAAATTCCAGCATCATCCGAATAAATCCCACATAGAATGCAACAGTGATTGAATAATTCCCGAAGAGCATTAAGAGTGAATTCCGGTGATTCAGATAATATTTCCGGTGTGAATGCATGGGCAAGGACACCGCATTTTTATGATAGACAACTGATTCCGGTTCTGCCCAAACCTGAAAACCCATGGCCTGAAACCGCCAGCAGAGATCAATCTCTTCCATGTGGGCAAAAAATGTTTTATCAAATTTTCCTGCTGCTCTAAACAGGTCTTTTCGAACCATTATGGTTGTGCCCGAGGCCCAAAAACATTTTTCTGAATTATCGTATTGAGCTGTATCCTCCTCCTGTTCTAAAAAGACTCTCCCCCGAGCAAATGGGAAACAGAATAGATCCATGTGTCCGCCGGAACCGCCGGCATAATCAAAAATATTTCTATTATAATAATTCAGGATCTTGGGCTGGAGTGCGGCAATGGAATCATCACTTTTCATTCGATCCACCAAAGGTTGGAGCCAATTTTGATCCTGGATAGTGTCATTATTTAAGAATAAAAGAAAATCCCCTTTTGCTATATCTGCCCCACGATTACATCCGCCGGCATATCCATAATTTTCATCATTTTCTAAAAGAATAATATCGGGATGATTCTCCTTTATCCACGCCTGGCTCCCATCCCTGGAGGCATTATCAGAAACAATGATCTCAAAGGAATCGAAGGTGGATTGACTCAGGGACTCCAGGCATTCCGACAGGACTTCGATACCATTCCAATGGGGAATAATAATAGAAACGATGGGTTGTGAATCGGCCATGAAGACCCACTGGGATTATCCGCTGGAGCGAATCTCTTCCAGAATTTTTTGAGCGTTTTTATCAGTGGGATTTCGATCCACCCAATCAGAAAGAACTAATTCTGCATCTATCAATTGATCATTTTTTCGATAGATATAAACAAGGGACGAAACCACTTCCGGATAGGCTTTCTGCCAGCGACTCCAACTTGCCTTTGTTACAGATTTTTTCCCAAAACCGCGGGCTTTAACCATCCCTTCCATTTGGAAAAATTGCGTCCTCATATCTTCCAGGATACCCAGGGCTGTTTCAGAATCATCCAATTCTTTATAGTAGGTGTTGGCATACTCTACACGTTTGGTGGGTTTGCCTGATTTTCGTTCAATCAATTTTCCCATGATATCTTTCAACTGCTCTTTCTGACCTAAATCACCATACATCATAGCCACTTGGTGATGGAGTTCTTCGGATTGGATCGGAATGGTTTCATCAGGAATATTGTAGTTCATCTTGTCTAACGTGGCAATAATCCTGGTACGAAGATCAGCTAGTTTTTCTTCATCCTTATTTTTCCTTTTCCGGTTTTCACGCTGGTAATCCATATAGTAAGTCACGGCCAACTGCATGTAGGCACTTCGGTAATTCTGGAGCAGACGCTTAGTCTGTCTATTGAAAAATACTTCATTGTTTCCAAGATTCCGGAACATGTAGCCCGGTTGATACTCACGGGTCCAATTCAAATAATCCAAATCTTCAGGATTGTTGAAATTCGCCTGGTCAAATTCTGTGGACCACACTTTCGACCCCACATCCGTCATCAAATTATCATACAACTTGTCTGCATCAACAGGATCAGTTTTATGACTTTCTAGCTTAAAGGTGAGACCTTGCATATTCAGGAATTGATCCAACCCGATTCGGTTTTTCTTGGAGACAGTTACTGCAAAATTAATGGGCACACGCCAGCCCGCATCACTAATGATACGCATGATCATCATATCCTGAACCCGAAGCGCCTGGCCACCGTAAGTTGGTTTCATTTCCCATTCAATGAATCCGTCTTCATTTTCAGGATCATTATAAACCGGAACTTTTACATTCTGTTTTTCCCAACGAGTCAGGCTTGAAGTAAGTTGATCTATCTGGCGATCAGTTAAATTAATAAATCGTGTTTCTTTTGGTCTCACATCCCGTTGCTGCTTGATGTACCAAGGTGTATTCAACAGGCTCAAATTCACCACCGCTACATCGGTTCGCACTTTCTCCACTTCCTGCAAATACCAAAGAGGGAATGTATCATTATCGCCATTGGTAAATATCACGCCATTGGGTTCACAGGATTGCAAAATGTTATAACTGTAATCCCACGCTACAAAATTCCCTGAACGATCATGGGAATGATAATTGGCTTTCGCCATAACAGTTGGCACGAAGGCGATTTGCAATGCAAGTGCGATTACGACCAATCGTTTACTCAATTCTTTATCCTTGATGTATTCAATGATCTTTTCGCTGATGGCCGACGCACCGATCCCAACCCAGATCGCGAAAGCAAAAAAGCTACCCACATAGGAATAATCCCGTTCCCTGGGCTGCGGATCATCCTGGTTTAAATACAAAATAACGGCATATCCTGTCATAATGAATAAGGCCATAACAGAAAATGCCATGCGCTCATCCCGAAAGGCGTGATAAAACATACCCAACAATCCGAGAATGAAGGCCAGTGGCAAACCAAATTGCGTCCAATCGATTCCGTCTTCCCGCTTGTTGGCTCCCATGGGGGTTACATAAGGGTCGGTGGATGGACCACGTCCGGCGAATTGCCAAAGAAAATACCGGTTGTACATTTTCCGGATTTGGTAATCCCAGAAGAAATTCCACTGTTTACCTGATTCGTATTTTTTATACTTACTTTCTTGTGCGCTGGAAAATTTTCTTGTCTTTGGATCGGGGTATCCCACTGCTTCATGAATGGGCGGAATTCCCTTAAATCTTCGTGGAAACATGCCCACATCGCCGTACTGCTCCCGCTCAAGATAGGAAATAAATGCTTCAACGGTTTCAGGATCATTCTCATCAATACTGGGATTCTGGTTCGAGCGGATAAAGATGAGCGCGTAAGTGGAATATCCAATCAACACCAGAACCATGGATGTGAGCACAACGGAAGCCAGTCGTTTATGATTCATTACCGCCCAAACCATCCCACCGAATGCGGCAAGAATGAGTCCCGCTGTTGCCCCAATACCGATGGATGCAGCAATCTTGGGGAGCCCTTTAATGATCACATTATGAATAATGAAAAAGATGACACCCGTAATAACTATGGTCATCCCGAATGATTGCCATTCAAATTTGTATTTCCGGAAATAAATGATAAGGGCAACAAAGGGCAAGGTGAGAAGATTTAACAGGTGAAGTCCTGTGGCCAACCCGATCATGTAAGCGATAATTAAAATGTACCGTTCGTGGCCTTTTTCGTCGGCTTTTTCACTCCAATGCAAAATAAGCCAAACCACAATGGCCGTGAAAAATGTACTGAAGGCATACACTTCCGCTTCCACCGCGTTAAACCAATGACTGTCCGTAAATGCAAAAACCATGGAGCCGACTATTGCACCCCCAAACGCCACCAATGCATCATGGGCTGATTCCAATTTTCCGCGCCAATGAACGACAACCTGGACAATGATCAAATAAAGGAACATCACCGCCAGCGCACTAGTCAATGGAGATAAAATATTGACCCGAAAGGCTATATCAGCATTGATTGGGAGCATGGAAGCAATTCGTCCGACCAACAGGAAAAACGGGCTTCCCGGAGGGTGGGGCACACCGAGAGTATGAGATACAGCAATGAATTCCCCGCAATCCCAATAGGAGACCGTGGGTGCCATGGTATCAAAATAAACGATAAAAGATATAAGGAATATGACGCCTGCCAGAATCCGGTTCAGGCGGATATAATCAGAATGGATCACAGCTTACTCTTTTTCTCCGGATTTATCTTCGGAAACGGGTTCTTTTTCTTCGGACTTATTTTCTTCAGCGTCTTTTTCTTCTACAGGGTCATCCGGTTTTTTCTTTTCTTCAATGAAATTCATTTTGAGTTCACTAACCGTATTGATAAGCATTTGTTCCTCATATTCAGAGAGGTTTCCTTTTGTTTTTGTCTGCATCATGTCCAAAAGATCAATATAAAAAGATGCCTGATCCAGGTTGCGCTCGATTTTATCTGTCATGGGATTTTTTATTTTTCCCATGGCAATCCATGAACTGGACTGAAATGTGCCTACGAGATACATAAATGATTGTTCGTCTTTGCTTGGGTTTTCTTGAGACATGGTCTCTCCTAAAAAGTGATTTTCGTTAGATATAAAGCCGGGGAATTTAATTCCACCAATAGCGAGACCAAACGAGGAATCGAGAACTTTATGATGTCTAATTAATAACACAGAGAGCACTAAGTCCACAAAGGGATGGGAAAGAATATCAGCCATAACAGATGATTGTGATGGAAACTGGCTGAAATAGTGCATCCAACATCTTTGCTGGATGAAAACGACAAAGCGCCCTCCTTCAATTCTCCTTTTCCAAAGGGGACTAAGGGGATATCAAAAAAAAGATGCGCTTTGTTTTTCATGATCAGGAATTAAACCAATCATTAATAATACCGCGATCAGGATTTATTCATCGTTTCAAAAGATTATTTGAATAGTCACGGCACTATAAGATTTAAGATAAACTAATGCCTTTTAGTCGGTCCGCATACTCCCGAATGAAAGTTTCACGAATCATTTTGTTTACTTTATTCTTAAGATTTGGATCATTCTCGACCAACTCAAATGCCACTTTTCTCGCATCACGGAGGATGGGGCCATCCGTGACCATATTGGCAATCTTATATTTGAAAAATCCCGATTGTTTGATCCCAAAAAATTCTCCTGGTCCACGGAGTTTCAAATCTTCATCAGCGATAATAAATCCATCATTGGTTTCTTCCATAATGGAAAGCCGCGTTCGGGATGGTTCCGTCACATTCCGCTTGACCAATACACAATAACTCTTTTCTGCTCCACGGCCAACCCGTCCCCGTAATTGATGGAGTTGAGTCAATCCAAACCGTTCCGCATGTTCAACAACCATCACCGTTGCGTTGGGAATATCGACCCCCACTTCCACCACGGTTGTGGATACAAGAATATTGATCTCATTTTTGGAAAATTTCTCCATCATATCGTCTTTTTCATCCGCTTTCATCCTGCCATGAACCAAGCCAACACACAGATCTGGAAAGAATTTTTCATCCAATTCCTGGTGAGCATCCACCGCTGCAGCCAGATCCGATTTTTCGGATTCTTCCACCAAAGGATAGATCACCATGCACTGCCGTCCGGCTGCTACTTCTTCTTTGATGAATTTATAAACCTTGCCCAACCGTGCAGGCTCCACCACTTTGGTCACCACCGGGATACGATTCGCTGGCATTTCATCGATGATGGATAGATCCATATCTCCGTGATAGGTGATGGATAATGTTCTTGGAATTGGCGTTGCTGTCATGGCCAAAAAGTGCGGATTAATTCCTTTCTCTAAAAGTTTAGCTCTTTGGTTCACACCAAATCGATGCTGCTCATCTACGATTACCAACCCCAGATTTTTGAAAATCACATCATCCTGAATCAATGCGTGGGTTCCAATCACCACTGGAATTTTGCCATTTTCCAAGCCATCCAAAATAGGTATGCGTTCCGACTTTTTCATATTACCCAACAGGAGCGTACAGGGAATATTGGTTCTTTCTAATTCGGTTTTGAAAGAGTGATAATGTTGCGTGGCTAATATTTCTGTCGGTGCCATGATGGCAACCTGAACACTATTTCCCACTGCCAAGGCAGAGACCAAAATGGATACAATCGTTTTTCCCGAGCCCACATCACCTTGTAAAAGTCGATTCATGGAAATGGAATTTTTCAGGTCCGAATGGATCTCCTTGATCACTTTTTTCTGGGCCTCCGTCAATTCAAATTCAAGAGATTCGGAGATCAGTTTAAAATAAGGCCCAATATTCGAAAGGGGTGATGTCCCCGAGTGTTGAAGACTCTGTTTCCGTAATGCCATGAGGAGTTGAAGAAAAAAGTGTTCATCAAATTTGAGTCGCTTTATGGCTTGATTCAATTCGCCAATCCCAACAGAAAAATGAATATCATGGAGCGCTTTTTTGAGTGGAATCAGACCATTGGTTTTTAAAATGTCGTTTGAGAATAATTCCGAAATTTCAATATTTAATGAAAGTGCTTCACTGACCATATTCCGAAGGATCCGTTGGTCCAACCCGGAAGATTTCAATTCCTGTGTCAGTGGATAAAGCGGTATCACTTTGCCTGTACTTACGGGATCATCATCCTTTTCCAGTTTGTCAAATTCCGGATGGGTAATGGTAAATCCACCGTAATAATCCACTTTGCCATGGATGGCTAATTTATCTCCGATCTTGAAAAGATTTTTTATATAGCGAACACCATTGAACCAGGTCAGGGTTAAAAGTCCGGTTTCATCACTGACAATCACCTGAAAGATTTTGCCGCGGCGTGTGAATTTTTCGCCAAATGTTTCCACTTTTCCAATGAGAGTAACCACATCACCCTTTGTGAAATTCCGGATAGGCGAGATGGTGGAGCGGTCTAAATGTCTTCTGGGGAAATAATATAAAAGATCGTGAATTGTGGAAATACCATGATCATTCAGGACAGTTTCACGGCGGGAGCCAACCCCCTTTAAATTTGAGATGGGAGTGGCAAGATCCAATGAGATTCCCCTTCAAGTGTCATGTCAAGTTTGTAGTGCGTAATAAATCGCAGGAATTTTTGTGAGTGACAAGGCGAATGTTTTTGGCATAGCAATAGCTATGGTAATGATATTCAACGAAGTTAATGACAAAAATAACCAGACTTGGTTGCGTCAGTACAGGCTTGACACGACACTATGGTTATTTCCATTCCTTCCGGTAGGTATAGGTCACAGTCTTGGTCTCGCCAGACCCCAGGGAGAATGGAAATTGAATCGTGGAAGCATCTTTCTTTTGGTAATTGATGGATTCGTGCTTAATGATCCAATCACCGTTAATGTGTTCTATCAGTAGAATATTTACGGATTTTGTACGTGCATTGGTCACCTGAACTTCGATGACTGCTTCTTCGCTTTTCCGTTGGCGATCGTAATTCAAAACCCGGCGCTTCCCGATCACATCAAAAGCCCGGCCGGATATGAGTGTGGTAGATTGCCCTTTAGGCACCTGTCCTATATTATCTGCGCCAATGTATTCGAGTCCGCCTGATCGGGTATAAGAATACATCTCCACTTTTCCGCCCGGTAGCGAAATGCCCAATCCATTGGTCTCTGTATTTTCCATCACGAGCTGGACTTTCAACGGCTCTTCTTTTTGGCGGCGTTCAGAATTTTCAAACACATAAGTTTTGGTATAGCCAACATCCAAAGGACCATACATCCGAATTGTGATGTTTTCCTTGGCTTCCAGGTCATGGTTATCATTCAACGTATAAATATAATAATCACCCAGTTTATCTTTTCCCATCATTGGCATGGCATTTAAATCAGCAGCCATGGCAACACGACTCATTCTTTCTGGCCTTGGAGGTCTTCCGCCCGGCTTATTTAAATGCCCCTCAACAAGTTGAATTTTGGCACCCTCAAAGTCCATATCAGAATTATTGGAAATGACAGCCTCCGCAATTAGTTCTCCCTTTTCTTCATTCAGCATTTTCAGTCGATACACCGTAGACCAGGAAAAATTATTGGATTTATAAACCAGCTCTCCTTTTACAATCTTTTCTGAATCGGAATAAAGATCCCAGGAAAGAAATGGATTAAATGTCGGGGTGTCCAATTCTTCATTTTCACTTTTAAAGTATTCTAATTCATTTCGATTAAACGAAATAATCCCAGATGGATTAGAAATAGTTATTGATCCGCTACTGATTTCCAGGAGAATCCCTTTTGCCACTTTTCCATCTTTGGGTTTTACCTGGATTTCTTCCCCCCGGAGTTTTTTGAAATAATCGGTTCCGGTAAAAATATTGTCATTGAATCTTTGGGATATGATCGTGACACCTTCCAGATTTAAAAAAGGTGTATCTCGGTGAATGCCAATGGGCAAACTGTTCCAGGTCACATAGCTGTTTCCTGATGGGATGGCCCAGCCAACGGGCTGTTTTATCAGAGCAGTGCCATCTTTATAAATGGTCAAAGTAGCATCTTCAGATTGGCCAATCAACAGGGCTGTTATACAGAAAATTAAACTTCGATTCATTGTAACATCTCCAGGTTTGCAGTCACTTTATCAAGCTCTTCAGTTAATCTATCCAAATTGGTTCGTTCCTTTGCCACCACGTATTCTGGTGCTCGATTGATGAAATTTTCATTGGATAATTTACCATTGATTCCGGTGATCAACCGGTTGATCTCGCCAATCCGCTTTCCCATTCGTGATTTTTCCTGATTCAAATCTACTAATCCTTCCAGTAAAATGTACATCTCCATCCCACCCACAACTGCTGTGGCTGATTGTCCTGGTTTTTCTATGGATTCTCCCAATGTCATTTCGCCAATTCGCGCCAGGGATTTCAGTAACTCTCTATGATTTTCAAGAAATGATGCCTGATCGTCATCACACCGAACCACAAGATCTGGAAATTTCGATGGCGGCACATTCATCCGGCTACGGATACCTCGAATTGCCGTTACCACTTCCTGTAGAAGCACCATCTCTTTTTCTGCATTATCATTTAATGACTTAAAATCTCGTTCAGGCCATTGATCAACAATTAGATCCAAAGCATTCGCTGCTTTAAAATGTGACCATAAATCTTCTGTAATAAAAGGTGAGTAAGGATGAAGCAGGGCTAACACGGTACGGATACATTTCAGCGAAACAGTTCTGGTAATGTCTGCTTTCCCTTCATCGTTACCATAGAATCTTGTCTTAGCGATCTCCACATACCAGTCACAGAAATCATTCCAGGTGAATTCGTATAATACTTTTGCCGCTTCGTTAAAATGAAATCGGTCTAATTGCCGATTATAATCATCGATAGTTTTTGAAAGTCGGCTCAAGATCCATTTATCGGATAGATCCAATTCTGCAGAATCAATATCCAGTTCATTATTCCAGTTTTCTGGGATATTCATCTGAATGAATCGACAAGCATTCCAGAGTTTGTTCATAAAATTTCGGCCGATCTCCAAACGATCTTTTGAAAACAATACATCCAATCCCTGGGGCGCCATAAGCATGATACCGAAGCGAACCGCATCGGTACCGTATTCATCAAAGAGATCAAATGGATCTGGGGAGTTCCCCAATGATTTACTCAATTTCCGTCCCGTCTCATCCCGCAGGATCGAGGTGAAATACACATCCTTGAACGGAAGATCATCCATGAATTCATATCCGGTCATAATCATTCGGGCCACCCAAAAAAATATAATATCGGGGCCCGTTACCACCACATCGGTAGGATAAAATTTCTTTAGGTCATTTCCACCTTCCGGCCAGGAATGAACCCCCATGGGCCACAACCATGAACTTGCCCAGGTATCCAACACATCCGGATCACGATCCCAATTTTCCGGATCATTCGGCCCATCAACTGACACATGAATTTGGGTTGAATCTTCTTTGTGAATCCAAACCGGAATCTGGTGTCCCCACCACAATTGGCGACTGATACACCAATCCTTGATATTCTCCATCCAGTGGTTGTAAGTCTTTGTCCAATGGTCGGGATGAAACTTTATTTCTCCATTATTCACTGCATCCAAAGCTGGTTTTGCCAAGTCACTCATTTTCATGAACCATTGTTCCGACATGTAAGATTCAATGGGAACATGGCCTCGTTCGGAATAGCCAACCTTGTTTGTATAATCTTCTGTTTTTTCCAGTAATCCTTTAGATTTAAGATCATTGACCACGGCTTTCCGTGCATCTTCCCGCGATAAGCCAACATATTTGTTCGGTACATTGGAATTCAGCGATGCATCATCATTCATAATATTAATGAATTCCAAATCGTGGCGTTCACCCATGGCAAAATCGTTGGGATCGTGAGCCGGCGTAACCTTTACGCATCCTGTTCCAAATTCCGGGTCCACATAATCATCAGAAATAATGGGAATCTCACGTCCCACCAATGGAAGTGTCACCGTTTTTCCAATTAAATGCTGGAATCGTTCATCGTTGGGATGGATGGCAACTGCTGTATCACCCAGCATAGTTTCCGGTCGAGTTGTGGCCACAACTAAGTACTCATCAGATCCAATAATGGGATATCGGAAATGCCATAAATTCCCATTCACCTCCTGATGGATCACTTCTTCATCACTGATGGCAGATTTAGACACGGGACACCAATTCACAAGGCGATAGCCTTTATAAATAAATCCTTTTTCATAGAGTTGAACAAAAGCGGAAAGGACAGCCTTGGTGTAACCCTCATCCATGGTAAAGCGCTCCCTCTCCCAATCACAGGAGCAGCCCAGTTTTTTCAACTGCCGAATAATGATGCCGCCGTATTTTTCCTTCCATTCCCAGGCGTATTCTAAAAATTCTTCACGGGACAAGTCACTCTTCTTGATCCCTTTTTCCTGAAGCATTGCTACCACCTTAGCTTCAGTGGCAATGGATGCATGATCTGTACCTGGGACCCAACATGCCTCTTTCCCCTCCATGCGGGCTTTTCGAATCAATAAATCCTGGATGGTGTTATTGAGGACATGCCCAACAGTAAGCATACCTGTTACATTTGGCGGAGGGATAACAATTGAATAGGGCTCTTTATTCGAATTGGCATTCGCATGGAAATAATTTTTCTCAAGCCAGTGGTCATACCATTTATCTTCTACCCTGGCTGGAACATAGGTTTTCTCTAAAGTGGGATGTGACATAAAATAATCTTAAATAACGAATAAATTTTGGTCAAAATAAAGTTCGCAATTTTACGACAATTCCAACCCTCTTTCATTGGAAACATGAGAGTTTATTCAGGGAATAATATTATTAATTCATAAAATGAATTGTGTAAAATCGAGCAAAATAATACATGATATTCAATGATCCTACTTATCGATAATTACGATTCCTTTACTTGGAATTTGGTTCAATGCCTCGAAACATTGGGCGCAACTGTTACGGTAATACAGAACGATGTTTCACCCGATTTAACCAAACTCAATCCTGATAAAATTATCATTTCTCCAGGTCCTGGAACACCCGTTGATTCAGGTAATTCAAATCAGATCATTCAACAATTTATGAATCAAAAACCAATTCTGGGTGTTTGCTTGGGTCACCAGTGTATCGGCTCCGTATTTGGCGTGGATATCCGACAATCCAAGCGAATTCTTCATGGAAAAACATCCCTGATCCACCATGATCAATCCGGATTATTTGAGGCAATTCCATCCCCCTTTCAGGCAGCTCGATATCACTCACTATCATTGGAATCTGTACCGCGGGGTTTTCACAAGACAGCCTGGACAAATGATGATGAGATCATGGGAATCCAACATGAGTCCCTTCCAATTTTTGGTGTTCAATTTCACCCGGAATCTTTTCTAACACCTATGGGGTCGAAGATATTGGAAAATTTTCTTCATGTCTGAACACTTATTTCATTTTCTGACCCCCTTGTTTTCCCCCTATTACAGGGGGAAACAAAAGTTGTCATTAATGATGTTCTCCCCTGTCAAAGGGGAGAATTACCTGCCTGCTCCCGTCCAGGGGGAAGGCTGGCAGGAAGAGGGGTCAATAAAATGATTTCAAAAGTCATTATTTCAGGAAATGAAGAATCGGATTGGGGAAATATTTCTGCACAAAATCCAATAGATCAAATTTCTCTTTCGTTAGATGATTCACCAGATCTCATTGTGGATTTTGTGAAAAAATATGATGGGAATTTCATGGCCGGATTCATTTCCTATGAATATGGCGCAAAACAATTGGGTGTTCCGTTCCATGAAATAGATGGTTTGCCGGCGATTCATTTTCGCGTTTACGATTCTTATGAAGATTTTAGTGTTCCGCCGAATTATCCCACCGTGGAATGGGCACCCTTCGAACCAATTATTCCCAGGCAAGAATATGAGTCCAATTTCAAGAAAATAAAAGATCTTATCCGAGCAGGTGATTTTTACCAGATCAATTATACCCATCCACTCAAATCAAAAACGGAGGCAACACCCGAAAATCTGTTCCATGCGCTTCGTCTAAAAAACCGGGTCGGTCATTCTGCATATTTTGAGAGTGATGATTGGGCGATTCAATCCCTTTCACCGGAACAATTTATAAAGATTGAGAATGGGATCATTTCCACAAAGCCTGTCAAAGGAACTATGCCCCGCGGCGCATCATCATTAGAAGATAATCAAAATTTAAATCTGCTTTTAAGCAGTGAAAAAGAACAAGCTGAACTTTACATGATCATTGATCTATTACGGAATGATTTGGGGAAAGTTTGCGAAACTGGATCTGTTCAAGTCCTGGAATCAAAATCGATCCAAAAATTGGAAAAGGTATTCCATACTTACGGCGTAGTCCGTGGAGAATTGAAACATGATTTGCATCCAATCGAAGCACTTCTTTCAATGTCCCCCGGCGGTTCAATTTCCGGTTGCCCGAAAAAGCGTGCCTGTGAATTCATCCATGAAATAGAGTCCCATCCACGCGGTATATATACAGGAACAATGGGTTACATTCTGCCCGATGGGGCACTTAATTTTAATATTGCCATTCGCACCATTATCCAAAAAGGAAATGATTTAATTCTCGGGGTGGGTGGTGGAATTACCATTGATTCCAATAATGATGATGAATATAAAGAAACATTAGCGAAAGCGGCATCATTCCAGCCATGATAAAAGCATTGATCAACAATCAATGGGAATCCATTCCCAAAGAGATTCTTCAACTCGGTGCAGAAACCTTTGCCTATGAGACTGGATTGTACGAAACATTTCGAACCTTGGATCATCGACCTGTTTTTTTGGAACCCCATCTGGATCGACTTTTTAAATCAGCACAAATTACAGGACTTAAGATTCAGTACACCCGATTTGAAATATTGGAAATGATCGAACTAGTTATTTCTGAATTTCCTGATCCCAACCAGCGAGTCCGAATCTTGGCGGTGCCAGAAAAACTCATTGTTTATACAACTTCCCTGGATTTGGATAATTCCATTTATGAGGGTGTTTCGACAATCACTGTAAAAGGAATTCGGGAAACACCCGATATGAAAACCACGAATTATAATGTTTGTCTGGATGCTTGGACAAAGGCTGAAAAAATGGGGTGTTTTGAAGCAATTCTTACGGATGAAGACGGACATGTTTTTGAAGGAAGCAGAAGTAATATATTTTGGGTAAAAAATGGTGAAATTTTTACACGTAAGGGTGATGTCCTTCCTGGAATCACCAGGCAAACTGTAATTACAAATTCACCGGTTACTGTCTCTTTTGATAAACTGAACCAAAACGAATTTGAATCGTTGGATGAATTGTTTTTAACCAATAGTGGATCCGGTGTGGTACCCATTATTAAATTAAATTCAGCCCCAATTGGCGATGGGAATCCGGGACCCATCACACAACAATTAAAAACCCTTTACAAGGAATGGTTAAAAAATGAAATCTGAATACTCTATATCAGGCATGACCTGTAATGGATGTGTCGCAACCGTGGCAGAAAAACTTAAAAACGTAATGAATGTCGAAAAAGCGGATGTTTCTTTGGAATCAAATTCGGTAATAATCACATCATCTGACCCCTTGTCAATCGGGACCCTGCAAGAAGCACTCCCGGAAAAATACACATTGAGTGAATCGATCCAAATTCAACCGGTTGAACCCGCCATTGAAATTGAATCAGACCTGAAACAGCTTTTCCCTCTCTTTCTTATTTTCTTTTATATCACTGCAGCGACAATTTTAATTAATTGGAATGATCTCAATGTAGCAGATTTTATGTATGACTTTATGGGGCTCTTTTACATCGTATTCAGCTTTTTTAAATTCTTGGACTATAAAAACTTTCCCGATTCGTTTGCCATGTATGATCCGTTAGCAAAAATAATTCCTGCTTATGGATGGATCTACCCATTTATCGAAACAGTACTGGGATTATTGTTCCTCTTAAGGATGGAACTTCAGGTTGCACTTTATGCTACAGTTGTCGTTCTAGGAATCACAACAGTTGGCGTTACAAAAACATTGCTCAATAAAAATGCAATTCAATGCGCTTGCCTAGGTACAGCCCTAAAACTACCTATGACCAAAGCAACCTTTATTGAAAACAGCATTATGCTTTTCATGGCAATCTGGATGCTGTTGGCTTAACTCAACCATCCTTTTTGCTTTTTAATAAACAATACTTTTTCTTGTTATTATTTTTGAGTTTGGCGTTATCCCAATCCTATTCTTTAAAGGGTCAATTCTGGACCAGTGCTCTAACCAGCAACGATGATCCTGGAGGAAGATCATCCATCGAATCCACCATGGGATACATTCCTACACTTTCACTGTTTAAAGAATTATCTAATAACCAATTGGTGGATATGGAATGGGCCTATCGATTTAACAGAACTTATTCCGGTGATTCCTTATTTAATAACAATGAATCTCACCACCGCTACTGGGTACGGTACTCCAGTGAAAAGCTGGAAGCCCGACTGGGTTTGCAGAAAATAGTATTTGGTCCTTCTTTTGTTTTACGTTCCCTTTCCTGGTTTGATACCATTGATTTAAAGGACCCCACCGGACAGACGGACGGTGTAGAAGCATTCCGGCTGCGGTGGTTTCCTTCCAACTCCTTATCAATCTGGTCCTGGTCAATACTCAATGATCAGGATAGTCTTTCTTTTGGTGGACGAGCAGAAGTTTCAATAAATATGGGTGACTTGGGATTTACCTATCATCAAGATCCTTCAAAATCTCTGCAGACTATTGGTCAAATTGGCATTCCAATTTCAGGTTCTCACAATCGCGTAGCTATTGATTATCGGTATGATGGATTCATCGGCTTTTGGAATGAAACTGCCGTGATTCTTTCTGACGATATTGAAATCAGTATGATAACCATTGGGGCAGATTATACCCTGCCCATCGCTAACGGAATTTTGATTATGACGGAATCCATGTTTATCAATCATTCCGAAATTAACAACCAATCAATTACCGCATTTATGGCTAGTGTCCCGCTGGGGATGGTTCATCAACTGATGTTTATTTCCCAATTGGATTGGAAAAAAGATCGAAGTTATAATTATCTACGGTGGAGCAGTACCTACGATCGTTATAGTTTAAATTTCATCTTGTCTATTAGCCCAAAACGTGCTGATTATAATCTACCTGAAGAAGATCTGCCTAGATCGCTGGCAGGTTTTGGAACTGGTTTACAATTTATGTTTATTTACAATCATTAAAATAAAAAATGTCGAAAACTTCTGTTGTCCAAATCCAAAACCTGTTAAAACAATTTCCTGTTGGCGGTGATTTTTTCACAGCATTGAAGGATATTAATCTGGAATTGGAAAAAGCCGAATTCACAGGATTGGTGGGTCCGTCCGGCTCCGGGAAAACAACGCTTTTGAATATTATAGGCGGACTCGATTCTCCCACAGAGGGAAATGTGGATGTATTGGGAATGAACTTGGGTTCTGCATCTCATAATGAAAGAGCAGCATTACGCAGGACTCAAATGGGATTCATTTTTCAAAGTTATAATTTGCTTCCTGTTTATTCTGTTTTTGAAAATGTGGAATTACCATTGATCCTGAATAAAGTTGAACCACAGGAAAGAAAACAATTGGTAACTCAAGCAGTGGAATGGGTGGGAATATCAGACAAAATTGATTCCCGTCCGGCAATGCTCAGCGGCGGCGAGTG